>Ga0187779_10000444_pt1 | contig 27836 bp, 25 predicted proteins | sample 1015_Q2_SP10_10__FD_132435 | JGI IMG/M metagenome (GOLD analysis project Ga0187779, IMG submission 132435) | Tropical peat soil microbial communities from peatlands in Department of Meta, Colombia - 1015_Q2_SP10_10_MG | ecosystem: Environmental > Terrestrial > Soil > Wetlands > Peat | place... | reverse complement strand
ATCATCGCGATCTCGGCCGACTCCCACGCGATGTGGTGCTCCTTGAGGGCTTCCTGGACGGCGTGGAAGTCGTGCGGCGCCGTGGTGACGAGGTAGTGCTCGCCTTCCTTCACCACGTCGAGCGCGCCGGCCTCCAGGGCGGCCTCGATGGTCGCGTCCTCGTCGTACTTGGCGGCCGGGACGTAGAACTCCCCGCGCTTCTCGAACAGGTGGGCGACGGAGCCGGTGGTGCCGAGCTTGCCGTCGTAGCGCGTGAACAGGTGGCGGATGTCGGCCACCGTGCGCTTGGCGTTGTCGGTCGTGACCTCGATGTAGATGGCCGCCCCGCCGGGGCCGTAGCCCTCGTAGGCGACCTCTTCGTACTGCACGCCCTCGAGCTGGCCGGTGCCCTTCTTGATCGCACGGTCGACGTTGTCCGTGGGCATGTTGGCCGCCCGGGCCGCCTCGATGGCGACGCGGAGCCGCGCGTTGCCCGCGGGGTCGCCGCCGCCCTGGCGTGCGGCGACGGTGATCTCCTTGATGATCTTGGTGAATTGGGCGCCGCGCCGGGCGTCAGTTACGGCCTTCTTGCGCTTGATCTTCTTCCAGACATTGTGGCCGGCCACCGGAGCCTCCGCGGATACGGCTAATGTAGTCCGCGGCCAAAGGCGCAGCAACGACGCCTTGACCGCGCCGGAGCGCGCTCCGATACTATGCCGCCATGACCGCCCGCTCTGTTCTGATCGCCACCCTCGCCGCGTGCGCGGCGGCCTGCGGCGAGCCCGCGCCGAAGGCCCGCGCCCAGCGCCCGAACTACCTGTTCGACGTGCCCTACCTGGCCCAGTCGCTCCTCGAGGACACGACCGGGACGCCGGAGGTGCAGCACGTGGTGCTGATCGCGCCGGCGGCCATCGACTCGGTGGCGCGGTTCTACCGGCACAGCATGCCGGCGACGGGCTGGCGGGTCGTGAGCGACCTGGGCGACACGCTGCGGGTGAGCCTGTACCTGACGCGGCGCGGCCTGCCGCTGTGGATCCAGATCGACGCGCAGGGGCCGCAGAGCCGGGTGGCGTTCACGGCGGCGGGCCCCGGGCCGGCGGCCGACACCACGCCGCGGCGGGGTCCGCGCTAGCGGTCCGGCTCGAGCATGTCCTCGAAGCGCATCCACTCCCGGTAGAAGTAGAGGTCCACGAAGCCGGTCGGGCCGTGGCGGTTCTTCGCCACGATGAGCTCGGTCGCGCCCTCCACCCCGCGGGTCAGCTGGTACATCTCCTCCCGGTACAGGCCGAGCACCACGTCGGCGTGGTACTTCACCGCGCCGCGGGCGGCGAAGTCGTCGAGGGCGGGCCGCGGGTCGCGGCGCTTCGCGTTGAGCCGCGGCAGCTGCGCCACCAGCAGCAGCGCGGCGTTGGCGTCGAGGGCGATCTCCTTGAGCAGCCGCACGGCGACGGCGTCCTGCTCCTCGCGCTCCATCTCGAGCCGGGCCGGCGGCAGGAGCTGCAGGTAGTCGACGGCGACCAGCGGCGTGTGCAGCGCGCGGATGCGGTCGGCCACCTCCTCGAAGGAGCGCGCCGCCATGGGGCGGTAGACGAGCGGGCGGTGGCGGAGCCGCACCGCGGCGGCGCCGAGCGCGGCGCGGGTCTCGTCGGAGACGGTGCCGCGGCGGATGTCGTCGAGCCGGGTGCGCGCCTCGATCGCCAGCGCCCGCTCCCACAGCCGGTCCTCGTCCATCTCGCCGGAGAGGAACGCGGCGCTCTCGCCGCGCTCGGCGATGCGCAACGCGATCGCGAGCGCGAACGACGACTTGCCGACGCCCACGTCGCCGCCGAGCACGACCAGGTCCCCCTGCCGCAGGCCGCCGCCCAGGATCCGGTCCACGCTGGGGAAGCCGGTGGCGACGGTGTCGCCGCTCGCCGCGCCGCCGAGCCGCGCGTCGACGCGGCCGACCACGTCGGTCACCGGGTTGGAGCGCCGCGGAATGTCGGGCGGGGTCTTCACGGGGACGCCGCGGACCGGCTGCCCGGGCGGGCGGCGCGCGCGGCCGCCTGCACCGCGTCGGCGGCGGTGCGGCCGAGGCACTCGGCGGCGGGGGCCGCGAGGGCCGCGAGCACCAGCGTGGCCGCGGGGGCGCGGGGCGCGCCGAGGTCGGCGATCGCCGCCACGAGCGAGCGGCGCAGCGGCGCCGGGGCGTTGAGGCTCCGGATCCGCGTGGCCAGCGCGCGGAGCCGGTCCGCCTGCCGCGCCGCCGGGGGGGCGGGCGGGGCCGCCGCGAGCGCGGCGCGCACCACCAGCCACAGGGCGAACGCGCCGTCGCGCTGCGGTCCGCGGGCGGTGTCCGCGAGGACCTTGGCGAACGCGTCGTCGGTGGTCGCGAGGGCTGGATGGCTCATGGGCGCGGCGTCGAGCGGGGACGCGCGCAATGTAGCGCCCGGCCGGGGGAGCGGCTAGGTTGCCCCGATGGCCTCGCGCCCCAAGAGCATCCTGTGGGTGGACGACGAGATCGAAAGCCTCGAGTCGCACCGCCGGTTCCTCACCGACCAGGGATACGAAGTCGCAGCCGCCGCCCACGGCGACGACGCGCTGGAGCTGCTGCGGCGCCAGGCGTACGGGCTGGTGCTGGTCGACGAGCAGATGCCGGGGCGCCGCGGCCTCGAGCTGTTCCACGCCATCCGCGAGCTCGATCCCGCGGTGCCGGTCGTGATGGTCACCAAGTCCGAGGACCCCGCGGTGCTGCGCGAGGCGATCGGGATGTCGGTGGACGACTACCTCGTCAAGCCGCTGCAGCCCCGCCAGATCCTCTCGGTCGTCACCCGGCTGCTCGAGGGCGACCGGATCCGCCAGCAGCACCTCTCGCGAGAGTTCGTCACCCGGTTCCGGGAGCTGGAGGCGCGGCGCGGCACGGCGCTCGGCTGGCGGGAGTGGATCGACGTGTGGCGCGAGCTGATGCAGTGGGACCTCAAGCTGGCCGAGGCGGCGGAGCCGGGCCTGGGCCAGGCGCTGCACGCGCTGATGGGCGGCCTGCGGCGCGACTTCGGCGGGTTCGTCGCGCGGAACTACCCGCGCTGGATCGCGCAGCCGGACGCCGACCGGCCGGCGCTCTCGTCCGACGTGGTCGAGGAGATGGTCCTCCCGGTGCTGCGCGAGCACGGGCGGGTGCTGTTCGTGGTGGTGGACTGCCTGCGGCTGGACCAGTGGGAGGCGCTGCTGCCGCAGGTCACGCCGCTGTTCGACGTCGAGACCAGCCACTACTTCAGCATCCTGCCGAGCGCGACGCCGTACAGCCGCAACGCCATCTTCGCCGGGCTGCTGCCGCGGGACATCGCGACCCAGTATCCCGGGTGGTGGACGGAGCACGAGGAGGACAGCCTCAACGCGCACGAGCACGACCTGCTGGGCCGGCAGCTCGAGCGCGTGACCGGCCGGCCGGTGCCGTGCCGCTACGAGAAGCTGTTCGGCACCAGCGAGGGCGAGGACGTGCAGCGGCGGCTCCCGTCGATGCTGGCGCAGGACGGCGTGACGGCGATGGTGTTCAACTTCGTGGACCAGCTCACCCACGGCCGCTCGGAGAACGCCATCCTCTACGAGGTGGCGCGCGACGCCCCGGCGCTGCGGGCGCTGACCTGCGCCTGGTTCGAGCGCTCGCCGCTCCGCGCCGCGCTGGTCGAGGCGGAGCGGCGGCGCGTGCCGGTGGTGCTCACCAGCGACCACGGCTCGATCCACTGCCTGAGCCCGGCCACCGTGTACGCCAAGCGGGACGCCACCAACAACCTCCGCTTCAAGTTCGGCGAGGACCTGCGGCCCGAGGACGCGGCGTCGGCCATCACGGTCGAGGACCTGCGGACCTACGGCCTGCCCCCGCGCGGCCTCGGGGTGCGCTGCGTCATCGCCACCGAGGACCGGTTCTTCGTCTACCCGACCAAGCTGCGCGAGTACCAGGCCCGCTACCGCGGCGCCTTCCTGCACGGCGGCGCCTCGCCGGAGGAGATGATCCTGCCGGTGGCGCTGCTGGTCCCGCGCCAGGCCCGCTAGCGTGGGGCGCTACCCGGAGCTGTTCCGGTTCGTCCGTCCGTACCTCGCGCTGGTCGTGGCCGCCCTGCTCGCGACGGTGGTCGGGACCCTGTTCGACGGCTTCACCTTCGCGCTGGTCATCCCGTTCCTGCGGGCCGTGTTCGGCTCCTCCTCGCTGCTGCCGCCCGAGGGCGCGAACCTGGTGGAGCAGGTGCTGCACCGCCTGGTGGGGCCGCTGCTGCCCAGCGGGGACATCGGCACCGCGCTCCGCAACGTGATCGTCGTCATCTTGGTCGCGATGACGGCGAAGAACCTCCTGGTCTACTTCTCCCGCGTGAGCGTCGCCGTCGTGCAGGAGAAGGTCGTGCGCGACATGCGGATGAAGCTGTACGCCCACCTCCAGGGCATGGGGCTGGCGTACTACCAGCAGACCCGCGGCGGGCAGCTGCTGAGCCGCATGCTGGCGGACGCGGAGAACGTCAAGCCGATCGTCGGGAACGAGGCGCTGAACTTCGTCCAGTCGGTGGCGACGCTCGCGGTGTACCTGGTGATGCTGGTCGCGCTGTCGTGGCGGCTCACGATCCTGTCGCTGGTCCTGGCCCCGGTCCTCATCCTGGGGCTGCGCCCCCTGGTGCGGCGGCTGCACCGCGGCTACCTGCGCACCCTCGACGACCGGGGCGACCTCACCGCGCTGATGCAGGAGACGGTGGCCGGCGTGCGGCTGGTGAAGTCGTACGCCGCCGAGCCGTACGAGCGGCGGCGGTTCTTCGACGCCGCCAACCGCTACGCGCGGGGCGTGATCCGGATGCAGCGTCTGGCCACCCTCGGCGGGCCGATCAGCGAGAGCTTCGGGGCGCTGGTGACCGTGGTGCTGCTGTGGGTCGGCGCGCGGATGGCGACCGGGCCCGCAGCCTCGATGCATCCCGAGAGCTTCATCATGTTCCTGTTCGTCGCCCTGCGCCTGCTGGTCCCGCTCAAGTTCCTGTCCAACTGGCCGGCCCAGTACCAGAACGCCCTCGCCTCGGGCGAGCGCGTGCTGCAGGTGCTCGACGAGCCGCCGACCGAGGCCCTGGCGCCGGGGCGCTTCGAGGTGCGCGAGTTCCGCGAGGCGATCGCGTTCCGCGAGGTGTCGTTCAGCTACGACGGCGCGGCGCCGGTGCTGCAGGACGTGACGCTGGAGGCCCGCAAGGGCGACGTCGTGGCCGTGGTGGGCGCGAGCGGGGCCGGGAAGAGCACCCTGGTGGACCTGCTGCCGCGCTTCTACGAGCCGAGCCAGGGGCGCATCACCCTCGACGGGCGCGACCTGCGCGAGATCACGCTGCCCTCGCTGCGGAGCCTGATGGGCATCGTGAGCCAGGAGACGGTGCTGTTCAACGACTCGGTGAAGGCGAACATCGCCTACGGCTCGCTCGACCGGTTCGACGCCGCGGCGATCGAGGCGGCGGCGCGGGCGGCGAACGCGCACGAGTTCATCGCGGCGCTGCCGCAGGGCTACGACACGACGCTCGGGGAGCGGGGCACCCGGCTCTCGGGCGGCGAGCGCCAGCGGATCGCCATCGCGCGCGCGCTGCTGCGCGACCCGCCGATCCTGATCCTCGACGAGGCCACCAGCGCGCTCGACTCGGAGTCGGAGCACCTCGTGCAGGAGGCGATCGACCGGCTGCTCGAGGGGCGCACGGTGTTCGTCATCGCGCACCGCCTGTCCACGGTGCAGCACGCCACCCAGATCCTGGTCCTCGATCACGGCCGCGTCGTCGAGCGCGGCCGCCACGAGGCGCTGCTCGCCGCCGGCGGCGTGTACCGCCGCCTCCACGACCTGCAGTTCCGTGGGGAATCCCGTCCGGTCCTCACGGACTGAGCGCGCCGGCGCCGCCGGCCCCGCCGGGACCGCGGGCGGCACGGACCCGCTCACCATCCTCCACCTGACGCACCAGGGGGACGGGGCCGGCTCGACCGTCTCGATCGCGGCGCTCGCCGCCGCGCAGCGGGCGGCGGGCCACCGCGTGCTGGTGGGCTGCCGGCCCCTGAGCCTCCTGGCGGCGACGGCGCGCGCGCGCGGGCTCGACGTGGTGCCGCTCGCCTTCGACCGCCCGGCCCGCCTGGCGATGGACGTGGCGCGGGTGGTGCGCGAGGCCGGCGTGGACGTGGTCAACTCCCACAGCTCGCGGGATCGCGCCGCCTGCCGGCGGGCGCGGCTCGCGGGCCGCCTCCCGGCCGCGTGCGTCATGACCCGGCGCCAGATGCCGCGCTCGCTGCCGCTGTCGGTGCTGCTCAACGGCTTCGTCGCGGACCGCACCATCGCGGTGAGCCGCCCGGTGGCCCGGGCGCTGATCCGGCGTGGCGCGCCGCCGTGGCGGGTGAGCGTGGTGCCCAACGGCGTGGACCTCACGCGGGTGGACCGCGACGTGCCGGGCGCCGCGATCGAGACGGCGCGCGCGCTGGCGGGGTGGCGCCCGTGGCGGCCCACGGTCGGCGTGGTCGCGCGGCGCAAGGACCACGCGGTGCTGCTCCGCGCCCTGCCGGCGCTGGAGCCGCCGATCAGCCTCGCGCTGGTGGGTGTGGCGCGCGACCCGGAGCTCGCAGCGCTCGCGGCCGCCGCGCCGCGGCACGAGGTGCGCTGGGTGCCGTTCCGGCCCGACGTGCTGGCCTTCTACCGGCTGTTCAACGTGGTCGTGCTGCCCTCGCGCCACGAGGGGCTGTCGCAGGCGCTGCTCGAGGCCATGGCGCTCGGCCTGCCCGTCGTGGCGTCGCGCGCGGGCGGCAACACCGACCTCGTCACCCACGGCGAGGACGGGTGGCTGGTACCGCCCAGGGACAGCCTCGCCTTCGCCCGCGCGCTGTCGGTCCTGCTGGCGGATCCCGCGCTGCGGCACCGGCTCGGCGCGCGGGCGCGGCTCACCGCGCGCGGGCGGTTCCCGGTCGCACGGACCGCGGCGGCGACCGAGGCCGTCTACCGCATCGCCCTGGCGCAGCGGCGATGAGGCGGCGCAGCGACTACCCGGCCTACCTGCTCATGCGGGCGGCGCTCGGCGTGCTGGGCCCGCTGCCCCGCGGGGCGGCCCTCGCGGCCGGCGCGGCGCTCGGCCGGCTGGCCCGCGATCCGCTCGGGCTGCGGCGGGAGGTGGCGGACCGCAACATCGCCGCGGCGTTTCCCTCGCTCTCGGCGGACGAGCGCGCCGCGCTGGCGCGCGGGATGTACGCGCACTTCGGCCGCGTCGCGATGGACGCGCTGCGGCTCGCGGCCGGCGGCGCGCGGACGGTGGTGAAGCTGCTGGGCCGGTTCGACGGCGAGGACGTGCTCCGCGCGGCGGTCGCGGAGGGACGGGGCGTCATCCTGCTCACCGGCCACCTCGGCAACTGGGAGGTGGGGGCCGCGTACATCGCCGCCATGGGGATCCCGGTGGCGGCGGTGGTCAAGCCGCCGTCGAACCCGTGGGTGGCCGGCTACGTCGAGCGGTCACGGCGGCGGACCGGCCTGGAGACGATCCCGTTGCCCGAGGCGCGCGCCGCGGTCCCGGCCGCGCTGGCGGCCGGCAAGGTGGTGGGCCTGGTGGCCGACCAGGGCGCGATGCGGAGCCCGGTGTGGGTCCCGTTCTTCGGCCGGCCGACGCAGACGCCGGTCGGCCCCGGGCTGTTCGCGGCGCGCTCCGGGGCGCCGGTGCTGGTCGGCACCGCGACGGCGGCGCCCGGCGGCCGCTATCACGCGGCGGTCGAGATGCTCGAGGAGCGGCCCGGCAGGGACGTGGAGGCGGCGGTGGTGCGGATCGCGACGCTGTTCCGGCAGCGGCTCGAGGCCGCGGTCAGGCGCGCGCCGGAGCAGTACCTCTGGACCCACCGTCTGTGGGACCGTCAGCCGCCCGCGCCGGGTGGGCCGTGATGGCGTAGGTCGGGCAGTGCCGGATGACGGCGCCGCTCACCGGCGACCATTCCTGCGGCGTCGCGGGTCCGACGGCCTTCCCGGCCGCGTCCATCCGGAAGGTGCCCGGCGGACCGAGGGCGACGCAGACCCCGCACCCGATGCAGCGCTCGCGGTCGACGGCCACCTCCACCAGCCGGCGGGGATGGATGCCGGCTCCGCCGCGGCGCACCGCGTCCTGCGCCTGGTCCAGCGCGGCGGCCGTGGCGCGGTACCCCTCGTCGATCAGCTCGCGGTTGTGGGCGAACGACAGCATCGGGATGTGCTCGACCCGCGGCTGCACGAACAGCATGGGCGGCGTGGTCCACGCCGCGAGCCGCAGCTCCAGCATGTGGTGGAAGACGATCTCCGAGCCGCGGGCGACCACGGCGGCGAAGCCGGATTCCCGGGTCTCGGCGCGCAGCACGCTCGAGGAGCCCACGTCCACGGCGACGATGCCGTCGACGTCCTGCGCCGCCGCCACCCGCACCGGGAGGTTGTCCACCAGCGCCCCGTCCACCAGGCAGTGGCCGCGGATCTCGCGCGGCGGGAAGAAGCCGGGCAGGGCGCACGAGGCGAACACCGCGTCCGCGACGGCGACGTCGCGCAGGCCCGGGAGGCCCCAGTAGAGCACCATGCCGCTGTCGATGTCCACGGAGGAGACGACCAGCCGGCGGGGGAGCTCGTCGAAGGTCGTGTCGCCGAGCAGGCCGCGCACCAGGTCCTCGAGCGGGCCGGCCTTGTAGATCCCCGGGGCGCGCAGGCGCCGCGTCGCCATGTCGCTGCGGGCCACCGCGAACACGTCGTGGCGCCGCATGCTCAGCGCCACCGCCTGCAGCTCGCGCAGCGTGAACTCGGCGGCCCACGCCGCGCCGATCAGCGCCCCGATGCTGTTGCCGACCACGACGTCGGGGGTCCAGTCCCGCTCGGCGAGCGCGCGGAGCACGCCGACGTGCGCGAGGCCCTTGATCCCGCCGCCGCCGAGGACGAGCGCGAAGCGCCAGCCGGCCGCGCTCACCGCCGCTTGCCGCGTCCGCTCATGGGTGGTTAACGTAGCCGCCGCACCCATGCCAACGCCACTCTCGCGATGACGGACATCGCGCCCGCCCCGCAGCTCGGCGAGCTCGTGCGCGAGCTCCGGAACCGCGAGTTCCCGTGGACGGCCGAGACCGTGTACCTGGCCGCCGCGTCGATCGGGCCGCTGCCCGAGCGCGCGCGGCTCGCCATCGAGGCCTTCAACGCCAAGCGCACGGCGCCGCACCTGCTGCCCGACCGCGAGCTGCTCGCGATCCACGCCGCGGCCCGGAGCGCGGCGGCGCAGCTGGTGCACGCGAGCTCCGACGAGATCGCGCTGGCGCCCAATACGTCCACGGGCCTCCACACCGCGGCGCTCGCGCTGCCGCTCGCGCCGGGCGACGTCGTGCTGGTGAGCGACCGCGAGTTCCCGGCCAACGTCTACCCGTGGCTGGCGCGGCGCCGCGGCGGCGTGGTGGTGGAGCGGGTGCCCGTCACGGCGCAGGGCTTTCCCGACGAGGACCGGCTGGTCGAGCGCGTGGCCGACCCGCGCGTCAAGGTGCTCGCCATCTCCGCGGTGCAGTTCTCCAACGGGTTCCGCGCCGACCTGGCCCGCCTCGGGGCCGCCTGCCGGGCGGCGGGGACCTTCCTGGTGGTGGACGCCATCCAGGCGCTCGGTGTGGTGCCGCTGGACGTGCGCGCGCTGCCCGTCGACCTGCTGGCGTGTGGCGGGCAGAAGTGGCTGCTCGGCCCGTGGGGCTCGGGATTCTGCTACGTGCGGCGCGAGCTGGTGGCGGAGCTGGCGCCGCCGATGTCCGGCTGGCTGTCCTACGAGGGCATGGAGGATTACTCCAACCTCCTGAGCTATGACGAGCGCCTGGTGGACGACGCCCGGCGCTTCGAGGCCTCGGGCGCCGCGACCCAGGACCAGCTCGGCCTCACCGCCTCGATCGGCCTGCTGCTGGAGCTGGGCATCGGGGCGATCGCGGCCTACCTGCGCTGGCTGGGCGACCCGGTGGTGGAGTGGGCGGAGCGCCACGGCGTCCGGCTCACGTCGCCGACCGACGAGCAGCACCGGTCGCAGATCGTGTGCGTCGCGCCGCCCGACGCGCGCGAGGCCTATCGCCGCCTGCGGCAGGCCGGCATCGTGGCCTCGCTGCGCGAGGGCGCGATTCGCCTGGCGCCGCACTGCTACAACACGATCGAGGAGATGGAGAAGGTGGTGGAAGTGCTGGAGGGGGTGGTGCGCGGATCGTGAGAGGTGAGGGGTGAGAGGTGAGACGTCCACGTGAGAGGTGAGAAGCAGAAGCCGTGAGAGGTGAGCGCGGCCCCTCTCACCGCACCACTTCCTCGTTCCCCGTCAGGTCGCTCTCGGCACCAGTTTCGCGAACTTCAGCTTCCCGAACTTCAGAACGTGCTCGCCCGCCTCGAGCTTGCGGTTCGGGTCCTCGACCTTCACGCCGTCGAGCAGCACACCACCCTGGGCAGCGACCCGCCTCGCTTCGCTCGTCGAGCCGGCGAAGCCGATCTCCTTGATGACCTGCGCCAGCGTCGAGCCGGGGGTGAACGGCAGCGTCGGGAGCTCCGCCGGCGCCTGCTTCGACTTGAACAGCCGGTCGAATTGCGCCTCGGCCCGCGCCGCGGCGTCCGCGCCGTGGAACTGCGCCACGATGTCGCGGGCCAGCGCGCGCTTGGCCGCGTACGGCTCGGTGCGGCAGCGCGCCAGCGCGGCCGCCAGGCCGGCGCCCGGGACCGAGGAGACCAGCGTGGTCCACTCCTCGAGCAGCGTGTCGGGGATGGACATCGTCTTGCCGTACTGGTCCTCGGGTGGCTCCGTGATGCCGATGTAGTTGTCGTAGGACTGCGACATCTTGCGCTCGCCGTCCGTGCCCCGCAGCAGCGGCATGATGCACGCCACCTGCGGCTCCATCCCGTAGCGCTCCATCAGCGTCCGGCCGACCAGCAGGTTGTACTTCTGGTCGGTGCCGCCCATCTCCACGTCGGCCTTGAGCACCACCGAGTCGTAGGCCACGAGCAGCGGGTAGAGGAACTCGAACAGCGAGATCGGGTTCCCCGCCGCGTGCCGCTTCGCGAAATCGTCCCGCTCCAGCATCCGGGCGACCGTGTAGTGGCTGGTGAGCGTCAGGATGTCGGGCAGCGCGAGCGGGCGCAGCCAGCGGCTGTTGCGCTCGATCACGGTGCGCGTGGGATCGAGGACCTTGAACACCTGGTCCTTGTAGGTCGCGGCGTTGGCGGCGACCTCGGCCTCGCTGAGGCGCGGCCGCGTCTCGCTGCGGCCGCTCGGGTCGCCCACCAGCGCGGTGAAGTCGCCCAGCAGGAACACCACCGTGTGGCCGAGGTCCTGGAAGGTCCGCAGCTTCCGGATCGAGACCATGTAGCCGAGGTGGAGGTGCGGCCGCGTCGGGTCGAAGCCCTGCTTCACCACCAGCGGCACGCCGGTCGCGACGGACCGCTCGACCTTCCGGACCAGGGCGTCCTCGGGGACGATTTCCACCGTGCCGCGGCGGATCGCGTCCATCTGCTCGTTGACAGGAGGGAAGGCGGGCATGCGCTATCGTAGCCGCGGCCCCCGCCCGCTGGCAAGCGCACGGCGGTCCCGGTAACTTCCGTCGCTCATGGCGGATACGCCCCTCGTCGCCCATCTCCGGCGGTGGTTCGCCCCCGACCGGGCCCGCCGGACGGTCTCCTACCTGCTGCTGGTCGTCGGCTTCGTGCTCGGGCTGGCCATCGGAAGCTGGACCCGGGTGTGCGCCGGACGCGCCTGCCCGTCGATCGCCATCCTCGACGAGTACCGCCCGCAGATGGCGTCGAAGGTCTACGCCATGGACGACCGGCTCATCACCGAGCTGGGCTACGAGCGCCGCACCGTGATCCCGCTGCAGGAGATGCCGCCGTACCTGCGGCAGGCGTTCATCGCCATCGAGGACAAGCGCTTCTACCAGCACCACGGCATCGACTACTCCCGCATCCTCGGCTCGGCGTTCGCGAACCTCCGGGCCCGCTCGATGGTGCAGGGCTTCTCGACGATCACGATGCAGCTGGCGCGCAACGTGTTCCAGGACCGCATCTCGCGGGAGAAGACCCTGGTGCGCAAGCTGCGCGAGGCCCGCGTCGCGCTGGAGCTGGAGCGGACCTACTCCAAGGACCGCATCCTCGAGCTGTACCTCAACCAGATCAGCTTCAACGGCGCCTTCGGCGTCGAGGCCGCGGCGCAGCGCTACTTCGGCAAGTCGGCCCGCGACCTCTCCATTCCGGAGGCCGCGCTGCTGGCCGCGCTCCCCAAGGCGCCCGCGCGCTACAATCCGCGCCGCTATCCGGCGCGCGCGGTGCAGCGGCGCAACGTGGTCCTCGAGCTGATGCGCCAGCAGGGCTACCTCACGGCGGCGCAGGCGGAGGAGGCCGAGGCCTACCCGCTCACCCTGTCCGCGCGCCAGGACTACGGCGACGTGGCGCCGTACTTCATCGAGTGGATCCGGGAGCAGCTCGACGCGCGGTTCGGCCGCGACCTGTACGAGAAGGGCTACCGGATCTACACCACGCTCGACCTCGACATGCAGCAGGCGGCCGAGCGGACGCTCGAGGCCCAGCTCGAGGCGATCGAGGCCGGCGCCTACGGCCGCTTCCAGCACAAGACCTACGCGCAGTACGTGGCGGCGGCCACCGGGAACGAGACCGAGGAGCAGACCTCCACGCCGTACCTCCAGGGCGCGATGGTGGCGATGGACACCACCGGGGCCGTGCGGGCGATGGTCGGGGGGCGGGACTTCGACGACTCGAAGTTCAACCGGGCCACGCAGGCCGAGCGCCAGCCGGGCTCGACCTTCAAGCTGTTCGTGTACTCGGCCGCGCTGCGCTCGGGCCACTCGCCGGAGGAGATGCTGCCCGACTCGGCGATCGCGCTGCCCATGTCCGACGGCACGATCTGGGAGCCGCACAACTTCGAGCAGGAGGAGTCGCCGGGGCCGATCACCCTGCGGCGCGCGCTGGCGCTGTCGATCAACCTGGTCACGATCCGCCTGGGCATGGAGCTCGGGGTGGACGCCGTGGTGAGCGAGGCGCAGCGCTACGGGCTCTCGACCCAGGTGCCCGCGGTGCCGTCCATGTTCATCGGGTCGGCCAGCGTGATCCCGCTCGAGATGGTCTCGGCGTACACAGCGCCGCCCACGCTGGGCGTGCGCGCGGCGCCATTCGCCGTGGTCCGGGTCGAAGACGCGGACGGCAAGGTGCTGTGGGAGCAGCAGCCGCGGCGCGAGCGGGTGATGTCGACCGACCAGTCCTACGTGCTGAACGACATGCTGCGCGACGTGCTGCGCTACGGCACCGGGGCCGGGGCGGTCAAGCGCTCGGGGTTCGACGTGCCCGCGGGCGGCAAGAGCGGCACCACCAACGACTACACGGACGTGTGGTTCATCGGCTACACCCACGAGCTGGTGGCGGGCTTCTGGATGGGGTTCGACAACCCGCAGACCATCAAGAGCAACGCGCAGGGCGGGCTGCTGGTGGCCCCGGCGTGGGCGAGCTTCATGAAGGAAGTGTACGAGCGCCGGCCGCCGGCGACCGACTGGGTGCGGCCCACCGGCATGGTGCAGCGCGAGATCGACGTCCAGAGCGGCAAGCTGGCCACCCCCTACTGTCCGCCGGCGTCGCGCCGCTGGGAGGTGTTCGCGCCCGACGCGGTGCCGACGGAATTCTGCCCGCTGCACACCGGGCCGAACGCGGCCCCGGCCGCGCCCGCGGCGGCGGCGCCGGCACCGCCCGCCGATGGCGGCGTCAAACCCCCGAAGCGGCCGCGCACCGGCGGCTGAGCCGGCCGCGGCCCTGCGCGTGAGCGCGCGGTGGGTGCTGCCCGTGGGCGGCCCCCCCGTGGCGGACGGCGCGGTGCTGGTGGGCGCCGACGGGCGCATCGCCGCGGTGGGCCCGGAGGCCGCGGTGCCGCGGCCGGCCGGCGCCGCCGCGCTCGCCCTCGGCGACGCGGCGCTGCTGCCGGGACTGGTCGACGCGCACTGCCATCTCGAGCTGACCGCGCTGCGGGGCCTGGTGCGCGACCTGCCGTTCCCCGCCTGGCTGCAGACCGTCCGCGCCCTCAAGCGCGCCCTGGATCCGGAGGCCCTCCGCGCCTCGACCCGCTGGGGCGTGCTGGAGGGCTTCGCGGCGGGCATCACCACCTTCGGCGACACCGGCTCGGGGCAGCAGGTGGCTCCGGCCCTGGCCGCGCTCGGCGGCCGCGGCGTCGCCTACCACGAGGTGTACGGCCCCGATCCCGCGCAGTGCGCGGAGGTGGTGGCCGGGCTCGAGCGCGCGCTGGACGAGCTCGCGCCGTGCGCCTCCGACCGGGTGACCGTGGGCCTGGCTCCGCACGCACCGTACACGGTGTCCGAGCCGCTGCTCGCCGCGGTCACGGCCGTCGCCGCGACCCGGGGCCTCAAGACCGCGATGCACGTCGCCGAGTCGCGAGAGGAGCGCGAGCTGGTGGAGGAGGCGCGCGGCCCGTTCGCCGACGACCTGCGCGCGCGCGGGATCCGGGTGGACGCTCGCGGGATGACGATCGTGCGCTGGCTCGAGCGCGTCGGGTTCCTGGCGCGGCGGCCGCTCCTCATCCACTGCGTCACGGCGGGGGCGGACGATTTCCGCATCGCCCGGCGCCTCGGAGCGACGGCCGTGCACTGCCCGTGGTCGAACGCCGTGCTCGGGCACGGCCGGGCCGACCTCCGCGCGATGCGCGGCGCGGGCCTCGCCGTCGGCCTCGGGACCGACTCGGTGGCGGCCGGAGGGCGCCTCGACCTGTTCGCCGAGGCGCGGCTCGCGGCGACCGGCGTCGCGCTGGCGCCGCGCGAGATGCTGCGCCTCATGACGGCGGACGGCGCCGCGGCTCTCGGCCTCGCGGACGCCGGCACCCTGACGCCGGGCGCGTGGGGCGACCTGGCGGCCGTGGATCTGTCCGGGCCCGCCTTCGCCGCGGCCCGCGACGTGGAGGAGGCCGTGGCGTGGGGCGCGACCGCGTCCGACGTGACCCTCGCGGCGGTGGCCGGCCGCGTGGTCTACGACCGCGGCCGGTTCCCCGGGGTCGCGCTGGCGGCCGAGCGCGACGGGTACGCGCGCGCGGCGGCCGCCGTGTCGCGCGCGCCGGCTCCCGGCGGTATGTTGGCGCGGTCCTGACGACGAGGAGCGGATGAAAGCCCAGCGGCACGCGGCGATCCTGCGCCTGGTGCGCGAGCACTCCATCCCGAGCCAGGAGCGGCTGCGCGCGCTGCTGACGCACGCCGGCTTCGACGTCACCCAGGCCACGCTGTCCCGCGACATCCACGAGCTCGGCCTCGTGAAGCAGCAGGACGCCGACGGCGCCCTGTTCTACGCCGCGCCGCCGGAAGAGACCGTGCCCTCGCCCACGCTCGCCGGCTTCGTGCCCTCGCTGCTGCTCCGGTCGGACGGCGTCGGGCCGCTGCTGGTGATCCGCACCCCGACCGGCGGGGCCGGCGCCCTGGCCGCCGCGCTCGACCGCGAGGCCTGGCCGGAGGTGCTCGGGACCCTGGCCGGCGACGACACCGTCCTGATCGTGACCCGCAGTCCCGCGGCGCGGCGCAAGCTGGCGCGCCGGCTCGCCGACTACACCGCGCCGAGGCATTGAACCCCCCGCCACGCGCCTGTATGTTTATGCGTTGCTTTGCATAAACAGCCGTTTCCTCAGCGAAGGGTCGCGGTCATGGCACAGCGCGTGGTGCTGGCGTACTCCGGCGGGCTCGACACGTCGGCCATCGTTCCCTGGTTGCGCGAGCGGTACGGCGCGACCGTCCTGTGCGTCGCCGTGGACGTCGGGCAGGGCACGGGCGAGCTGAAGGGGATCGAGGAGAAGGCGCGCCGCTCGGGCGCCGAGTCGTGCGTCGTCGAGGACGTGCGCGACCGGTTCGTCCGCGAGTTCATCTGGCCCACGCTGAAGGCGGGCGCGATTTACGCCCGGACCTACCTGCTGGGGACGTCGATGGCCCGGCCGCTCATCGCCGAGCGCCAGGTGGCGCACGCGCGGCGGGTCGGGGGCACGGCCCTCGCCCACGGCTGCACCGGCAAGGGCAACGACCAGGTGCGCTTCGAGCTGACCTACGCCGCGTTCGCGCCGGACCTCCCGGTCATCGCGCCGTGGCGGGAGTGGGAGTTCCGCGGCCGCGAAGACCTGCTGGCCTACCTGAAGACGAAGGGCGTCCCCACCACGGCGAGCGCCGAGAAGCCGTTCAGCCGCGACCGCAACCTGTGGCACATCTCGCACGAGGGCGGCGTCCTCGAGGACCCGTGGACCGAGCCGCCGGCCGACATGTACGTGCTCACCCGCTCGCCCCAGGACGCGCCGGACATCCCGGCCGTGGTCACGGTCGGTTTCGAGGCCGGCGAGCCGGTGTCGCTGGACGGGGAGGCGATGGCCCCGGTGGCCCTGCTGGAGACGCTGAACGCCCTCGCGGCGGAGCACGGCGTGGGGCGCGCCGACGTGGTGGAGGACCGGCTGGTCGGCATGAAGTCGCGCGGCGTGTACGAGACGCCGGGCGGGACGGTGCTGTTCCAGGCGCACCGCGAGCTGGAGCAGCTGGTCCTGGACCGGCGCAGCCTGGCGCTGGCCGACGACCTCGGGCGGCGCTATGCTGATCTGGTGTACGACGGCCGCTGGTGGACGCCCGAGCGCGAGGCGCTCGACGCCCTGGTCGGCTCGCTGCAGCGCTACGTCACGGGGAGCGTGCGCATGAAGCTGTACAAGGGCGGCCTGCAGGTGGTCGGCCGCTCCTCGCCCCTGTCGCTGTACCACGAGGGCCTCGCGACCTTCGGCGCCGACGACGTGTACCGTCAGAGCGACGCCGAGGGCTTCATCCGGCTGTACGGGCTCGCCGTGCGGACCGCGGCCGAGCGGGGCCGGCGGCTCGGCGCCCGGCACGCGGAGGCCGCCGACTGAGCCCGAGGCCCGTTCGCGCGCTCGTCGTCGGCGCGTCGGGCTTCCTGGGCTCGCGCCTCCTCGCGCTCGCCCCCCGCGACGTGGACCTGGCCGGCACCGGCGGGCGCCGCCCGGTCCGGCCCGGCAACTGGCGGGAGCTGCACGTCGATCTCACCGCGCCGTCGGCCGTGCGCACGCTGGTCGAGCAGGAACGGCCGTCGGTCGTCTTCTTCTGCGCCTACGACAAGTCCAACAGCGCCGTCACCGTGGACGCCGCGGTCGGCGCGGCGCGGGCGGCGCTCGCCGCCGGCGCGCGGTTCGTGCTGTTCTCGACCGACATGGTGTTCGACGGCCGGAGCGGCGGCTACAGCGAGCAGAGCGTCGTTGCGCCGATCGAGACCTACGGCGCGATGAAGGCCGAGGCGGAGGCGCTGGTGCGCGCCGAGCACCCCAACGCCCTGGTGGTGCGGACCTCGCTCCTGGTCGGCGAGAGCGGGATCATGCTGCGGCCCGCCTACGAGTGCGAGAGCCTGGTGCGCGGCCGGCGCGTGGAGCTGTACCGCGACGAGTGGCGCAGCGCGACCTTCGTCGACGACGTGGCGCGGGCCGCCTGGGAGCTCGCGACCCTCGAGGTCACGGGCGTCTACCACGTCGCGGGGCCCGAGCGGCTGTCGCGGGTCGAGATCGGCCGCCTCGTCTGCGCCCTGTATCGCTTCGATCCCGCGCTGATCGTGGAGACCGACCGCCCGTCGTCGCGTCCGCGGGACACGTCGCTCGACTCCCGCCGCGCGGCGGCGCTGCTGGGCTGGGCGCCGCGCCCCCTGTCGGAGCTGGTCCACGTCCCGGTCGCCGCGCGTGCCTGAGCCGTCGCACGTCATGTGGGGCGGCCGGTTCGCGGAGCCGATGGATCCGCGCCTCGACCGCCTCAACCGCAGCCTCCCGGTGGACCGCCGCCTGTGGCGCGAGGACCTGGCCACCAACCGGGCGTGGGTGTGCGCGCTGGAGCGCTGCCGGGTGCTCGCCGCGGCGGAGCGCGAGACCCTGCTGGCCGGCCTCGCGCGGGTCGAGGCCGCGCTCGCGGCGGGCGCCGCGGATGCGGCGGGCGACGAGGACATCCACTCCCTGATCGAGCGGCTGCTCGGCGAGACCGTGGGTCCGGTGGCGGGCAAGCTCCACACCGGCCGGTCCCGCAACGACCAGATGGCCACCGACCTGAGGCTGTGGACGGTGGCCGCCCTGGCCAGGCTCGACGCGGCCCTCGCGTCGCTGGCGCGCGCGCTGATCGCCCAGGCGGAGCGCGGGATGGACGCGCTGATGCCCGCCTACACCCACACCCAGCGGGCGCAGCCGGTCCGGATGGCGCACTGGGCGCTCGCCCACGTGTGGCCGCTGGCCCGCGACCGGGGCCGGATCGGCGAGGCGCGCCGGCGCGCGGCCGTGCTGCCCCTGGGCTCGGGGGCCGTCGCCGGCTCCGGCTTCGCCGTGGACCGGCAGCGGCTCGCCGCCGACCTCGGCTTCGCGGAGGTGAGCGCCAACTCCATGGACGCGGTGGGCGACCGCGACTTCGCCGTCGAGGCGGTGTTCGCCGCGACGCTGGCCGGCACGCACCTCTCGCGGCTCGCCGAGGACCTGGTGCTCTTCTCGTCGGCCGAGTTCGGCTTCGTGAAGCTCGGCGAGGCGTTCACGACGGGCAGCAGCCTGATGCCGCAGAAGCGCAACCCCGACGCGCTGGAGCTGGTGCGCGGCGCCGCGGGCCAGCTGCTGGGGCGGCTGGTGGGCCTGGTGGCCACGCTCAAGGCGATGCCGACCGGCTACCAGAAGGACCTGCAGGAGAACAACGCGGCGCTGTTCGAGGCGCTGGACCTGGCCGAGCAGGCGGCCGCGCTGCTCGCGGGCGTGGTGGAGACGATGACGCCGGATCCCGCCCGCATGGCGGCGGCGCTCGAGCCGGCGGTGCTCGCGACCGACCTGGCCGACCTGCTGGTGCAGGGCGGCATGGCCTTCCGCGAGGCGCACGGCGTGGTGGGGGCGCTGGTGCGGCGGGCCGAAGAGCTGCACGTCGCGCTCGACCGGGTGGGGGCCGAGGAGGCCGCGCGGCTCTCGCCGGCCCTGCCCGCGGCGCTCGCGGCGCTGGGCGGACCCGAGGCGGCGGTGGAGCGGCGCCGGCTCCCGGGCGGCACCGCGCGGGACGCCGTCGCCGCCCAGCTCGCGGCCGCCCGGGCGGCCGTCGCGTCGTGACGGACGCGTCACCCGGCGGCGGCCGCGCTTGCCGCCGGACCGGTGGCGCGCTAGGTTGAAACTCGGGTGCCGGGTAGGGCACCCTTGGGACGTGGTGGTGAAGACATCCGTAGCACCCGCAGCATCCCGTCCCGTTCGCCCCGAGCGAGACGGGATTTGTTGTGTGTGGGTGTGCGGCTGAGCCTCGGAGGGTGTTCCGGGTGCGATGCCTCGCGTTGAATGCGTCGTTCGAACCGCTCACCATGGTACCGGTGCGGCGGGCGCTGCGGCTCGTGATCGACGGCAAGGCCGAGATCGTCGAGTCCGACGCCGGCCGCCTCGCGCGCTCGGCGCACCTCTCCATCCCGCGGCCCGCCGTCATCCGGCTGGTCAAGTTCGTCCACGTGCCGCGGCGCTTCCGCCGCCAGGTGACCAACACCTTCCTGTTCGCCCGCGACGGCTACCGGTGCCAGTTCTGCGCGCGCTCCGCGGCGCAGCTCCGGCCGCGCGAGTGCCTCACGCGCGACCACCTGGTCCCGCTCTCGCGCGGCGGCACCAACGCCTGGACCAACGTCGTGACGGCGTGCTCGAGCTGCAACGCCCGCAAGGGCAGCCACCTGCCCGAGGAGCTGGGCATGCACCCGCTCCGGCCGCCGGTCGAGCCGCACTTCGTCCACCTCGCGTGGGCGGTGCGCCGGCTCACGCCGACCCAGGCCAAGTACATCCGCCTCTTCTACGGGGCCGAGGTCCTCGCCGAGCTGTCCGGCCTGTAGGGCTCCCGCTTCCCGCTGCGCATCCCGGAAAACGAAGGTGCCCGACTCGGAAGTCGGGCACCACACGGCCGGCCGCGGTCAATGGCTGACTTAGCCCTTACGTGTGGCGCCCGATGCTTCCGACGGTGGGGTGACAACGGTGCTCGGGCCCTTCTCAGGCTGGATCGAAAGGGACGGGGCCGGGAATGCGAGCACCGGGCAGGCACATCCAGCGATCACGCGCTCGAACGCGTGACCGGAGATCTCGGGGCCGGCGACGAGCAGCGACGCGCCCGACGGCACGGCCTGGTCGGGGCCGAGCGTCGCGACGCGCAGCGGGACGGGGATCAACGCGCGCGCCCGGGCCTCGAGCGCGGCGCCGTCGCGGCCGCCGGTGATCAGGGTTGGCTGGTCGAACATCCGCGGCGCCGACGGGTCGAACGGCCCCGGCAGCACCAGCAGCGGCACGTGGGACTCCTCCAGCAGCAGCCGCAGCGTCGCGCCGATGGTGCGCTCGCGCGTCTCCAGCGAGCAGCGCACGCCTACCACGAGCACCTGGCTCGTCCGCAGCTCGGCGAGCGACGTGAGCCAGCGCACCCGGTCGCCGCGCTTGAGGGCGATCTCCGCCTCCACCTCACGCGCCGACAGCTGCACCGCCAGCCGGTCGAGCCGGGGCCGCAGGGCGTCGAGCTCCTTCACGCAGTCCGCGCCGACCGCCTCGATGGCGTGGAACAGCGTCGCCCGGCGCACGCCCGCGCTCACGAGGTCGGGCAGCCACCCGGCCACACGATCCGCGAAGGGCGCCGCATCCACGGCGATGAGAAGGGACTCGATCACGCCCATGCACCGTTGCGCATCGCGTACCACGGGAGCCAATCGGTGCCGGTTTCGTAACTCGTTGCCGGGCTGGCTGTTACGACGAGGCCCCTGCGCGCTGGCGCCGGGGCCTCGGGAAGTCATGAGACAACTTTACCGCGTGGAACGGGCGGGGGCGTATCTAGCCCGTCTCAACCCGGCTGGCCTCGGGCTCGTCGCCCAGGTCGTCCGGCTCGCCTTCCTCCGGCTCGCCGCGGTAGCGCTTGAGCTTGCGGTACAGCGTGCGCCGGTCGATGCCGAGGACTTCGGCCGCCCGGCCCTGGTGCCCGCTCACCTCCTCGAGCACGGCGAGGATGTACTCGCGCTCGAGGTGGTCGAGGTTCCACCGCTCGGTGCGCGCCGTCTTCAGCACGTCGTGCTCGCGGCGCCGGTACAGCCCCTCGGCCGGGTCGAAGGGGATGGTCTTCGCGCCGGCGTGCATGATCACGGACCGCTCGATGAAGTTCTCGAGCTCCCGGACGTTGCCGGGCCACTCGTACTCCATCAGCCGCTGCATCGTGGTGGGCGGGATGGTGGGCGGCGTCACCGCGTGCTCGGAGGCGGCGCGGCGCAGGAAGTACGCCGCCAGGAGCGGGATGTCGTCCCGCCGCTCGGCGAGGGACGGCACGCGGATGGGGAACACGCTCAGTCGGTAGAACAGGTCCTCGCGGAACCGGCCCCCGCGCACTTCCTCGCCGAGGTCGAGGTTGGTCGCGGCGATGAGCCGGATGTCGATCGGCACCGGCTCGCGGCCGCCGACCCGCATGATGCTGCGCTCCTGCAGCGCGCGGAGCAGCTTGACCTGGATGTTGGCGGAGACGGTGCCGATCTCGTCGAGGAACAGCGTCCCGCCGCTCGACTCCTCCATCAGGCCGCGCTTGTTCGCGATCGCGCCGGTGAAGGCGCCCTTCACGTGCCCGAACAGCTCGGACTCGAGCAGCGTCTCGGGGATGGCGGAGCAGTTCACGGCGACGAAGGAGCGCTCGGCCCGGCCGCTCAAGGCGTGGATCGAGCGCGCCACCAGCTCCTTGCCGGTGCCCGTGTCCCCGGTGATGAGCACCGTGGCGCGGCTGGGGGCGACCCGGGCGATCAGGTCGCGCACCCGCTCGATGGCCGGACTGCGCCCGACCATCTCGACGCCCGGGGCGTCCTCCTTGGCGTTGCGCCGGAGCCGGGCCACCTCCCGCCGCAGCTCGGTCTCCTCGTGGGCGCGCCGCAGGGTGAGCAGCAGCTCCTCGGTGCGGAACGGCTTGCTCACGTAGTCGAAGGCGCCCCGCTTCATCGCCTCGACCGCGGTGTCCACGGAGCCGAAGGCGGTCATGACGATGAACGGCGTGTCGGTCTGCAGCGTCGGGCCGACCGAGAGCACGTCCATGCCCTGCACGCCCGGCAGGTTCAGGTCGAGCAGCACGGCGTCGAACAGCTGCTTGTCCAGCTCGGCGAGCGCGGCCTCTCCTGTGGGCGCGCCTACCACGTCGTAGCCCGCCTCCCCGATGATCTTGGTCAGGAGGCCGAGCACCACGGCGTCGTCCTCGACCACGAGGACGCGCCGCCGCTGGGCGGGCTGCTCGACGACTTCGGGCTCAGTCATGCGCCACCGCTGCAGGAATCCGGATGGTGAAGGTCGCCCCTTTGGCGACCTGCGAGGCCACGTCGATCGTCCCCCGGTGCGCCTTGACGATCTGCGCCGCCAGCGCCAGTCCCAGGCCCGTGCCGCCGGAGCGCGAGAAGAAGGGCGTGAAGATGTGCGGCAGGTCCGCCTCTGCAATCCCCGGGCCGTTGTCCGCCACGACGATCTCGACGGTGTCCGCACCGGCCGCACCGGTCGAGACGCGGAGCGTGCCCCCCGAATCGGCCATCGCGCGCTGGGAATTGAGGAACAGGTTGATCAGCACCTGCTGGAGCTGGGCCTCGTCCGCGTGGATGGCGCGGAGGTCCCGCGTCAGGTCGAGCTCGAGGCGGATGCGGCTGCGGCTCAGCTGCGGCTGCACCAGGCTCGTGGCCTGCTCCACCACCTCGTTCACGCTGGTGGGCGTGAACACCAGGCCCGCCGGCTTGGCCAGGTTCACCAGCCGGCGCGCCAGCTTGGCGATCCGGTCGGTCTGCGACAGCAGCACCTGCATCTCCTCGCCGCCGCCGCAGAAGTTGCAGCGCGACTGGAGCATGTGGTCCACCGCGACCGAGATGGCCGTCAGCGGCGCGCCGATCTCGTGCGCGACGCCCGCCGCCACCTGGCCCGCGGTGGCCAGCCGCTCGGCCGTCAGCAGCTGCCGCTCGATGCGCTTGCGATCGGAGATGTCGCGCAGGATCGCCGAGTAGCCGATCAGGTTGCCGGCGTCGTCGTAGACGGCCGTGCGGGTGATGCTCACGTCGATGATGCGCCCGTCCTTGGTCTTGCGGCGCGTCTCGTAGTCGCGCAGCGAGCCGTGGGCGATCGTGGTGCGGCGCATCCAGTCGATCTCGCCCCGCGCCAGCTCCTCCTCCGGCAGCAGGATCGCGAACGGCTGGCCCGCCAGCTCCTGCGCCGTCCAGCCGAACATCTTCTCGGCTCCCCGGTTGGAGGACAGGATCAGGTCCTCCGGGCTGACGCAGATGATGGCGTCGGCAGCCATGTCCACGATGGCGGCGATGAGGGCTGGGTCCGGCTGGGTCGCGGTGTGAGTCATCCTGTCCCGAAAGCTGGTCAAGTTGCGTCAGTCTCGCAATAATGGCGCCCATTGGGCTCCCGTTTCGAGCCGGCCACCCCCTCGCGAGCGAGGCCAAGCCTCGGGTAGTATGGGCCGATGAGCCCGGCGGCATCCGAGTTCGGCTCGGAACCAGATCAAGAAACCGAAAATGGTCATTTCCAGAATCGGCATAGAAATTGCCCCTCTCGAACGACCGTTCCAGTCGCGTTCCATGGCTGGGCGTCGTCCTACGCCGGCTGACCGGCCGGCCGCAGGGGGTCCTGCGTGACCTCGACGGGACGGTGCCGGCCGGAAGTCGAACCGCGGGATTTGCGGAGGATGCACATGACGGGCAAGGTTCTGGTGGTTTCGATGGTGCTGGGCCTGGTGGCGGCCGGCTCGCTCGCGGCGCAGCAGCCCGCCGACGGCGCGGCGACGTACGCGCGGACGTGCGCGTCGTGTCACGGGCCGCAGGGGGCGCCGAGCGCCGCGATGGTGCACGCGATGGCAGGGCTGCCGGATTTCACCGCCGCCTCGATGGCGTCGGTCACCGACAGCGTGCTGCGCGACGTCATCACCAACGGGAAGGGCCGGATGATGGCGGCGTACAAGGGCCGGCTGACGCCGGAGCAGATCACGGCCGTCCTGGCCTACATCCGCACGCTCGCCAAGCACTAGCGGCCGCGTCCGCGGCCGGGTCGGAGGAACCATGACCGTGGAACGCCTGGCGTTCGCGCTGGCCGCGGTGTGCGCCGTGGCCGGCGCCGGCGCGGCCGGCGCCCAGCAGCCGCGGGGCGCGGGCGCATCGCGCGCGGCGGCGAGTCAATGCGTCGCGTGTCACGGCAGCCTCGCCGACACGACGGGGGCGGGGCACGGGTTCGCCGCGTGGCGGAAGTCGCCGCACGCCGCGGCGGGCGTGGGCTGCGAAGCCTGTCACGGCGGCGATCCGGCGGCGCGCGACCGGCAGGCGGCGCACCGCGGCGTGGCGGTCTCGACCGACCCGGACAGTCGCGTCTACTTCATCCGCGTGCCCGACACCTGCGGGCGGTGCCACGCCTCCGAGGTGGGCTACTTCCGCACCAGCATCCACTACGCGCGGCTGCGGGCCGACGGCCGCGGCCCCAACTGCGTGACCTGCCACGGGGCCATGGCGACGTCCGTGCTCACGCCCGAGCGGCTGCTCGAGACCTGCTCCGCGTGCCACACGGCCGGCGGCGTGGCGCCGCCGGACAAGGCACGGGAGGCGGCGCAGGTGCTGGCGCTGGTGCGGGTGGAGAACCTCCTGTTCGACGTCGTGTCGGCGGACGCGGCCGCGCAGCGCACGGCCCGCGGCGCCGCCCGGGCGCGGGTCATGCTCGACGACGCGGAGCGCCACCTGACGGCGGCGGCCGAGATCTGGCACAGCTTCCGCCTCGACTCGGCGTCCGCGCGGCTGGGCGACGCGCGCGAGAACCTGGTGGCGGCCTGGATGGCCCTCGGCCACGCGGCGCCGCTGGAGGCGCGGCTGGGCCGGACGGGCGGCGGCCGATGAAGAACGCGGACCGCGTTCCCGCGCTGGCCCTGGCCGGCGGGGCCGTGCTGGCGGTGCTGCTGGCCTTCACGCTGCACCTGCCGCAGCGCCTGGTGTCCGCCGCGGGCACGAGCTCGGTGCACCGGCTGGACGGGCGGGTCACGTCCGGGGAGTACCGGTTCCGCTGGACCGACGACGCGAGCAAGCTGGTGTTCCAGTGGAGCATCGTGGGGGACCGGCTGATCGGCGCGGTCACCTCGCCGGACACCGGCTGGGTCGCGGTCGGCTTCGGGGGCGAGGGGCCGCTGATGTACGGCGCGGACATCGTGATCGGCTACGTGGACGCGCACGGGGCGCACGTCGAGGACCACTACGCGAACACGCCCACCAGCCACGTCGCCGACACCGCGCTGGGCGGCCACGACGACATCCTGGGCAGCGCGGGCCTCAGGACCGCCGCGGGCACGACGATCGAGTTCGAGCGGCCGCTGGCGGCGCACGACAGCACCGACCGCCCGATCGTGGCGGGCCAGATGCACGTGATCATGGCGTCGTCCGAGTCGCCGGACCTGATGGCGTACCACGTCGAGGGCCACAAGGCGGTGGCGCTGCTGGACATGTTCAACGGTCCGCCGGCGGCCGCCGGCGCCGGCGCGCTGCTGCCGGACCATCTCACGGACGTGCAGATCATGATCGCGGCGTGGATGGCGATCCTGCTGATCATCGGCCTGCACGGCGTGGCCTCGAGCTGGGCGGAAGGGCGGACCGCGGAGCCCGCGGCCCACGAGGACGAGCGCACCGCCGTCGCGGTGGCGCTGACGGTGGTGATGATGGTGCTCGAGCTCGCGGCGCTGGGCTCGTTCGCGGTGGGGGTGGTGCTCGCCTGGCCGGTGTGGGTGCTCGGGCTGGCGCTGGCGGTGGGCATGCTCGCGCTGGCCGGGGTCGTGGTGCTCTACAGCCGGGCGTTCGTGCGCTGGGAGACGACGCGCGCCGAGCGCGACGACGGGATCCCGTGGTGACGACGGCGCCGCGGCCGCGCGGAGCGCCGCGGCAGGGCGGGTGGAGGGAGACGCGTGGATCGTAGACGGTTCGCCGAGAGGTCGCTGAAGACCGCCATCGTGGCGGCGATCGCCTCCGTGATTCCGGGCGTCCTGACGCTGCGGGGGCGCTCGCGCTCGGCGGCGACCAAGGGCGTCGAGGCCGGCGACCGGCTGGTGTTCGCGCTCGGGCAGAACGCCGGCCAGGCGATCACCGAGGGCAGCTTCACGCAGAACGAGGCCGTCCTCGCCTATCCCGAGGGCAAGTCCGACAACCACGAGAACCTGGTGCTGGTGTGCAAGCTCGATCCGGCGGCGCTCAAGCCGCCGGTGGACCTCGCGGGCACGGCGCACGGCGTCGTCGCCTACAGCGCCATCTGCACCCATCTCGGCTGCACGGTGCGCTTCTCCGAGGAGCCGATGGACCAGGCGCCGTTCCCCCACATCCACTGCCCGTGCCACGGCGCCATGTTCGACCCGCAGCGCGGCGGGGTCGTGCTCGGCGGCCCGCCGCCGCGCCCGCTGCCGCAGCTGCCCATCAAGCTGAACGACAAGGGGGAGGTGCTGGTGGCCGGCGCCTTCTCCGCGCCGGTCGGCGTGAAGGCCTAGGGGGCACGGCGCCGTGACGATTCCCCGCTGGTTCGAGGAGCGCCTCGCGCTCGAGCGCTTCCGGGCGAAGTACCTCGGCAAGCCGTTCCCGGTCCACTCGACCTTCTTTTTCGGCGAGATCGCGCTGTTCTGCTTCGTGGTGCTGGTGGGCACCGGCCTGTACCTCGCCCTGTTCTACGAGCCGTCGGCGGCGGCGGTGGCGGCCGAGGGCGGCCGGCTGCCGGCCGCGTACGCGAGCACGCTGGCGATCGACGCCCACCCGTTCGGCGCCCTGATGCGCCGGATCCACCACTGGGCGGCGCACCTGATGATCGCCTCGGTGGTGCTGCACCTGCTGCGGGTCTACTTCACGGCGTCGTACAAGCGGCCGCGGGAGGCGAACTGGGTGCTGGGGCTCGGCCTCCTGGGCATGACCATCGCGGCGTCGTTCGCCGGCTATCTCCTGCCCTACGACCAGTTCTCCGTCACCGCCACCGCGATCGGCTACGGCATCGCGCGCTCGGTGCCGTGGATCGGGCCGACGCTCGCCGATTACGTGTTCGCCGGCCAGTTCCCGTCGCCGGAGACGGTGCCGCGGTTCTTCGCCTACCACGTGGTGCTGGCGCCGCTCGCGCTCAGCGCGCTGATCGCGCTGCACCTCGTGATCGTGCTGAAGCAGAAGCACACCGAGTTCGGCGTGGCGGCGCGCGCCGATGCCGCCGAGGGCAAGTGGATCCGCGGCATCCCGCTGTGGCCGGAGCAGACGGCGCTGATGGGCGTGCTGTTCCTGGTCATCGTCGCGGTCGCCGCGGCGCTGGCGGCCTTCCTGCCGGTGCACCCGTCCGCCTACTTCGGACCGCCGCAGCCGGCGACGCCCGACGTGAAGCCCGACTGGTACCTGCTGTGGGTCTACGGCGCGCTGCGGCTGATCCCGGGCACGCTCAGCGTGCGCGTGCTGGGCGCGACCATCGGGCCCGAGGCGATCGGCGCGATGCTGGTGCCGGGGATCCTCAGCCTGCTCGTGGTCCTGGTGCCGTGGCTCGACCGCACGCCGTCGACGCTCTACTACGCCGAGGCGCCGACGGCCGGCCCGCGGCGGCTGGCCCTCGGGCTGGCGGTGCTGGTGCTGTTCCTCGCGCTCTCGCTCGCCGGGTTCGGCACCGAGCTCGGCCTCAGCGTGCCGGTGCTGTGGATCGTCACCGTGGTGGCGCCGGTGGCGACGGCGGTGGGCGCCGCGGCGTATGCGCGGCGACGGGCGGAGAGGGTGGGAGTGAGCAGGACGCCGTAGAGCGGTCAGTTGCCAGACGGCAAGTTGTCAGTGGTTACCAGACGCAAGACGTAAGGGGCCAGCCCAGTCGTCAGTACTGACAACTGGACTGGCCCCT
>Ga0187779_10000443_pt1 | contig 27861 bp, 15 predicted proteins | sample 1015_Q2_SP10_10__FD_132435 | JGI IMG/M metagenome (GOLD analysis project Ga0187779, IMG submission 132435) | Tropical peat soil microbial communities from peatlands in Department of Meta, Colombia - 1015_Q2_SP10_10_MG | ecosystem: Environmental > Terrestrial > Soil > Wetlands > Peat | place... | reverse complement strand
GCCGCGCGCGCAGCACGTGCGGCACCAGCGGCCAGAATCGCAGCCAGCCGCGGACGGTCGCGCGCCACGGCCACCCGCTGAACAGCGGGTCGAGAAACGGCCAGGCGAGCATGACGGGGCCCCAGGGCACCAGCCGGCGCAGCGGCATGGTCTGGAAGAACAGCAGCAGCGCGTTGCGGACCATGAAGACCGCCTTCGGGATGCTGAGCTGGCCGGCCGTCGCGTGCGCGTGGTGGCGCACCCTCGCCGACGGCTCGTACCAGCAGGCGAAGCCGGCCAGCTGCGCGCGGATCCCCAGCTCGACGTCCTCGAACCAGGCGAAGAACGCCTCGTCGAAGACGCCGATCGCCTCGAACAGCTCCCGGCGGTACGCCGCCGCGCCGGCGCACGCGCACAGCACCTCCCGCCCCTGGTCGAACGGCGGCCCGTCCGGCCGGCCGCGCCCCATGTCGTAGGCGAACAGGCCCATGGCGGCGCCCGCGGAGTCGAGGATCGCGGGGTCGCGTGCCGTGACCATCTTGGACGCCACCGAGCCGATGTCGGGCCGCCGCTCGAGCACGCCGACCAGCGCCTCGAGCCAGCCGGGGTCCGCCTCGGCGTCGTTGTTGAGCAGCATCACGTAGCGCCCGCGCGCCGCGCGGACGCCCGCGTTGACCGCCACGGCGAACCCCCGGTTCTCGGGGAACGCCACGACGACCACCTCGGGGAACTCGCCCCGCAGCATCTCGACGGTCCCGTCCCGCGACCCGTTGTCGACCACCACGGTCTCGAAGTCGCGGAACGTCTGCGTCCGCAGCGAGCCGAGCGCCGCCTGGAGCAGCGCCCGCCCGTTCCAGGTGGGGATCACCACGCTCGCACGCGGGACGGGCGCCGTCACGGCTTCGTCGCCACCAGCACCAGCTCCTCGCCCGCGGGCACGCCCACCAGGGTCAGCGCCCACTCCGCCAGCTGAAAGGCGCGCGAGCGCAGGCCGGCCCAGCCGCCCGGCGGCCGCTGGCCCGGCTCCGGCCAGGCCGGGAGCCGGCCGCGCGCCAGCAGCCACGAGAACTCCGCGTTGCGCACGCTGCTCCTCGCCGTCAGGACCCGCAGGCCCGCCCGCACGGCCAGACGCCGCAGCGCGGCGCGCGAGAACAGGTGCAGGTGGCGCGGCGGATCGAGCCCGATCCAGCCGGTCCCCAGGCGCCGGCGGCCCAGGCTCTCCGTGTTGGGCGTCACCACCACGATCCGGCCGCCGGGCCTGGTGATGCGGGCGCACTCCACCAGGAACGCCAGCGGGTCGTGCACGTGCTCGATGACGTGGCTCGACGCGACGGCGTCGAAGCGACGGTCCTCGAAGCGGTTCTGCTCCAGCGTCCCCGCGCGCACGTCGAGGCCGCGCTGCGCGCGCGCGACCTCCACGGCGCGGGGATCGGGCTCCACGCCCACCACGCGCCATCCCAGCTCGCGCATCCGCTCCAGGAACGCTCCGCCGCCGCAGCCCACGTCCAGCACTTCGCCCCCGGCGACGCGCGGCAGGTACATGACCGAGAACCCGGCCGCCTCCGCGCCCTCCGGGTACGGCACCGCGAGCAGCGCGAGCGCCCGCTGCCAGCGCGTGAGGCCGTCCTCGTAGCCGAACGCGCTGGCCAGGTAGGCGAGCGGCACCACCCGGGCGAGGCCGCGCGGCGCCGGCCGTGCGACCGGCAGGGACAGGTTGAACGGATAGTTCTCGTACGCCTTCGCGATGTGCGCGACGGGATACCGCGGATCGAGGATCAGCAGGCCGCAGCCCGCGCAGCGTTTCAGGGACCACGTCCCCGGCGTCCCGCACAGGCGGTCCGTCAGCCCGGGGAACTCCACGCCGCGGCGCGTCTCGCCGCAGACCGGACACGCGCCGGCCGGCTCGAGCGGCAGCACCGCGCCGGGCGCGTCCGGGCGCCCCGAGCCGGTGAACGTCACCGGCTTCCGCCCCGCACCCGCGCCGCGACCGCGCTCGCGACCGACGCGCGCTCGCCGGCGCCGAGCAGCACGAACCACCCCACCCCGAAGGTCGCCGCCGCCAGCAGCACCGCGCCGGCGAGCCGCGCCGCCGCGCCCGCGCCGCCGGCCGCGTCGAGCCACGCGGCGCCGAGCGCGACCGCCAGCAGTGCCCCGTACCGCGCCAGGCGCCGCACCGAGCCGAGGTGCTCCGCCGCGCCGACCAGGCGATGGCTCGCGGCCAGCAGCAATCCTCCGTCGAGGGTCACGCGCAGCGTCCACGCCAGCGCCGCGCCGGTGATGCCCTGCCAGCGCAGCAGGAGGAGCAGCAGCGGCACGTAGAGCGCCAGCTCCAGGAGGTGGAACTTGGCGCACACGTCGGGACGGCCGATGCCCTGGAGCAGCCAGAATGGTACCATCGCCAGCGCGTTGACGGTGACGCCGACGGCGAGCAGCTGCAGGGTGGCGTGGGAGCGCTCCGCGAACTCCGCGCCGAGCCACAGCCGCAACAGGTCGGGGGCCAGCGCCACGATCGCCACCGCCAGCGGGCCCATCACCAGCGCCACGGCGCGCGCCCCGTCCACCGCCAGGCGCCGGGCCTCCCGCACGTCCGCGGTGCGGTCCGCGCTGAACAGGGGGAACAGCGCGCGCATCACGCTCGAGGGCACCAGCGACAGCCGCGTCACGAGGTCGTAGGGCGCTGCGTAGAACCCGACGTCGCGCACCGACAGCACCGCGCCGATGACGAGGCGGTCCGCGTTCACCATCAGCGGACCGACGACGTTCGACACGGCGACCCAGCGGCCGTAGCCGAGCAGCTCGCGCACCACTCGGAGCCGGGGGCGCGCCGGTGCCCCGATCCCGGGCACGGCCCGGCGACAGACGGCCAGCGTGACCGCGCACGCGGCGGCCTGCACGACCGCGATCGCGACGACGACCGGCAGCAGGCTGGTCGTCCACGGCAGCACGGCGAGCGGCGCCAGCAGCCCGAGCGCCGCGGTGGGGACGGAGATCGCGGCCACCAGGTCGAACCGCCGCCGGGCCTCGAGCGCTCCCAGCAGCGCCGGCAGGACCACCACGAACGGCGCGGCGAGGGCCAGGGCGCGGAACGCCGCCGCGGCGTCTCCCGCCAGCGCCTCGGGCACGCGCAACACGTGCCGCGCGAGCGGGCCCGCCGCGGCGAGGATGCCCAGGCCCCCGGCGACGCCGATCGCCGCGGCGAGCAGCGCCACGGTCCAGAACGTGTCCGCCGTGGTCGCCGCGCCCTCGCCCAGCGAGCGGGCGAGGAAGCGCGTGCTGGCGCGGCCGAGGCCCACGTCGAGCAGCGCCAGGTACGCCAGCACCACGCCCGCCGTCGCCAGCACGCCGTAGCGGTCCACCCCGAAGCCGCGGATCACCGCCGGGACGGTGACCAGCGCGAGCGGCAGCGGCAGCAGGCTGGCGACGAGGTTGAGGCTCGCGTTGGAGAAGACGCCGCGCGCCTCCCGCGGTTCGCCGCTCCCCGGTGTCGGCGCCGTGGCGCCCGCCGGATCCGTCACGGCCGCGGCGCCTCGCCGAGCCGCCGCGCGAGCGCGCGGGGCATCAGACGCTCCAGTCGCCCGCACTGGAAGCCGAGCATCCGGACCGACTCGAAGGCGACCGCGTGCGGCACCGCCGCCGCCCCGCAGCGCGAGGCGACCCACCGCAGCTCGCGCAGCAGGTGCCCGCCCCCGCCCGACCAGGCGCCGCCCGCGAGGCCGAGCGCCTGCAGCGAGGAACCGCTGTCGAAGTTGCGCCGGAACGCGCGGGTGAAGCCCGACCGGTGCCCGTGGTAGACCTCGGCGCGCGGCTCGTAGCGGATCTCGTGGCCGGCCCGCAGCACCGCCAGCGCCCACGCCTGGTCCTCGCTCATGACGACGTCCGGAAACGGGACGGCGCTCCAGACGGCGCGCCGCAGGGCGCCGAACGCGTTGGAGAACAGCGTCGTGCCCGGCCCGAACCCGGCGTCGAGGTCCGCGCGGGTCAGCCGTCGCGGGCGCCCCGCGTAGTTGACCCTGGCGAGGAACGCCTCCTCGGGCGACGCGCCGCGCGGCACCTGCCGGCCGAAGACGCCGGCGACGGCCGCCTCGTCGAACGCCGCGAGGAGCGGCGGCAGCCAGGCGTCGCCGACCGGCTCCACGTCCTGGGTGAGGAACAGCAGCACCTCGCCGGTGGCCGCCGCGGCCGCGCGGTTGCGCGCGCTCGCGTGGCCGAAGCGCGCGCCGCCGAGGTCGAGCACCCGTGCGCCCGACGCGCGCAGCAGCTCCGCGGTGCCGTCGCGCGAGCCCGAGTCGATGGCCACGACCTCCGCGAGGCCGCGCCCCGCCGCGCGCTCGCGCCCGAGCGCCGCCAGCAGCGCCGGCAGCGTCGCGGCGCCGTTCAGGGTCGGGATGATCGCCGAGACACGGGTCACCGCGCCGGCCCGACGCCGACCGGGCGCGTCGCGCCCGCACGATCGCGCCCCGCGCCGAGGGTCACCGGCGCGGATCGTCGCGCAGCACGCTGATGAAGAACGAGCCGAAGACCACCTGCGCGCCCACCACGATCAGGCTCAGCCCCAGCAGGGCCGGCCGCACGGCGAACAGGTTGCCGCGGCCCGCGCCCAGCCAGCTCTCGAGGATCCAGGCGTTGATCCCCAGGCCCGCCGCGGCCATTCCCAGGCCGACCAGCAGCCCGCGCTCCAGCGTGAAGTGGTGGTCGAGCCACGCCACCCACCGGTCGCCCCGCACCGCCAGCGCCCCGCCCGCGTACGACTTGGCCGCGAGCCCCAGCACGACCAGCTGCACGCCCAGCACGGCGAGCGCGCTGGCGACGAACATGAAGTGGTAGTCGAACAGCAGCCCGCCGATCCGCAGCGGACCCGGCAGGAGCGCGACCAGGGCCGCGAGCCCGACCAGCAGCGCCGCCAGACCCGGGACCAGGAACAGCGGGGTCGGCGAGAGCAGCAGCATGAAGCGCAGGTGCCGCCAGCCGTCGCGGAAGCTCCGCAGCTTCGACTCCCCGCTGCGCGGATAGTAGGTGATCGGGATCTCGCCGACGGCCAGGCCGTGGCGCAGCGCCAGCGCGACCATCTCGGAGGCGAACTCCATCCCGCTCGAGCGCAGCTGCATCCGCTCGGCCGCGCTCCGCGTCATCGCCCGCAGGCCGCAGTGCGCGTCCGACACCCGGCGCCCGAAGAACAGGCTCAGGATCCCCGACAGCACCGGGTTGCCGACGTAGCGGTGCAGCCACGGCATCGCCCCCGGCAGGATGCGCCCGCGGAACCGCGACCCGAGCACCACGTCGTTCCCCGCGCGGAGCGCGGCGACGAACGCCGGCACCGACGCGAAGTCGTAGGTGTCGTCCGCGTCGCCGAGCACGAGCAGCGTGCCGCGTGCCGCCTCCAGCCCGGCGAGGTACGCCGCGCCGTAGCCGCGCACCGGCGCGGCCACCACCCGCGCGCCGGCCGCCTCGGCCAGCGCCGGCGATCCGTCGTCGGAACCGTTGTCGGCCACCACCACCTCGCCCGCGAGGCCGGCTTCCTCCATCGCGCGGCGCGCCTTGGCGACGCAGCGCGCCACCGTCGCCGCCTCGTTGAGGCAGGGCATGATCACGGAGACCTCGGGCGGCGGTCCCGTCACGGTGCGCCGGCGGGCGCGAGCGCGGTGCCGCTCCGGTCCACGGCGAACGCCATCGCGCTCGAGGGCGGGGGCCACATGCGCGCCACGTGCAGGTACCCGGGGTAGCGCCCGAGCAGCTGGCTGATCGTGGGCGCCGCGTCCGAGCCCGCGCTGCCCATCAGCACGTAGCTCACCTTCGCGCGGTCGAGCCAGGCCTTCAGGCTGTCCGGACCCAGGCTCTCGTCGCCGCCGCGCCCGCGGTAGCGCCACACGTACGAGGGCACCGCGCGGCGGCCGGTGTACAGCCACAGCAGCGCCTCGTCTTCGCCGGCCACCACCGCGTCCGGCGGCGTCCGCTCGCGCACCCACGGCAGCAGCTCCGAGACGGTGGCGGAGATCCCGAGGCCGAGCGCGGCCGCGTCGCCGCGGAGGTAGCCGCGGACCTGGTAGTACGCGTAGCCCCCGACCACCGCGGCCACCGTGGCCACGACGCCCCATCGCCCCACCGCGCCCGCGGCCGGCGCCGCCGACCGGGCGCGCCCCGCGACCAGCTCCGCGCCGGCGAAGAAGGCGAGCGCGAGGAACGGCCACGCCGCCCACAGGAAGCGATCCGGCTCCACGGGCCAGACCACCAGCACCGCGACGTAGGCCAGCAGCGTCCAGCCCAGCGCGCTCGCGCGCCTGAGCAGCGGGCCGAAGCCCGCCACCACCAGCCCCAGGGCGGGCACGGCCAGGAAGAACCGGAGCCAGCCCCGGAACGGCGCCAGCGCGACCGCGCCCAGCGGGCGAAGCAGGTCGCCGACGTTGGCCGGCGACAGGGCGGCCCAGCCGGCCTGCGACATCAGGTCGGCGTACGTGCCGTACCCGGCCACGAGCGCCGGGTCCACCTCGGCGTGGTGCCCCGCGACCCAGACCAGCCACGGCGCCAGAACGAGGGCGGAGACGCCCAAGGCGATGAGCGCCGCGCGCGGGCGGCGCGCCAGGAGGAGCGCCAGCGGGATCCCCGCCATCGCCGTGACGCCGAGCGAGCGCGTGAGCGTCGCCGCACCCGCGAGGAATCCCGCCACCGCGGCCAGCAGCCACGCGCGACGCCGGCTCGAGGCGTCGCGCGCCGCGTCCCCGGCCCAGCACGCCGTCACCAGCGTCACCAGGAACAGCGGCTCCGTGAACAAGGCGGTCGCGACCGTCACCAGCGGGAGCGCCGTCGCCGCGGCGGCCACGAGCAGGGCGAGGCGCCACGGCCGCGCGGCCGCCCGCCCGCCGAGGTAGAGCACCAGCAGCCCGGCGGCCAGGCCGAGCAGGACGGCGTTGGCCGCCTTGAACACGGCGACGTTGGCGGGGAAGGCCGGTGCGAGCTTCCACAGCCCGGCGAGAAACAGCGGATACAGGAACGGGTAGTGCACCGCCGCCGGCGCGCCCGGCAGGTAGAGGAGCCGGTACCCGTGTCCCTCGGCGAGGCTCCGCGCCAGCGCCAGGTAGATCCCGTCGTCGTAGAACACGCCGACCAGGGCGTGGGTGAGGTTGAGGGCGACGACGGCGCCGACGGCGAGCGCGGCGGCCGCCGCCCACGCGGCGCGCCCCGTCACGGGGTCGCCGTCACGGCGTCTCCTCGTAGCGCGCCAGCTTCCGGTACAGGGTCGACGGGTCGATCCCCAGCACCTCCGCGGCGCGGCTCTTGTTGCCGCCCTCGCGCTGCAGCACCCACTGGACGTACGCCCGCTCCACCACGTCCAGCGTGGGGTTGGCCGCGGGACGCTCGGCCACCAGGGCCGGCGCCCGCGGCTCGGTGACCCGCGACGGCAGCACCGGGGCCCCGATGCTCTCGCCCTTGCACAGCGTGACCGCGCGCTCGAGCGCGTTCTCGAGCTCGCGGACGTTGCCCGGCCACTCGTACGCCAGGATCGCGTCCATCGCGTCGGGCCCGAGCGTCTTGGGCGCCTCGTGCCGCTCCGTCGCCATGCGGCGCAGGAACGCGTCGGCCAGCAGGGGGACGTCGTCGCGGCGATCCCGGAGCGGCGGCAGGTGCAGCGCGATGACGTTGAGGCGGTAGTAGAGGTCGGAGCGGAAGCGCCCCTTCTTCATGTCGTCCTCGAGATCGCGGTTCGTGGCCGCGATGAGCCGCACGTCGACCGGCACCGGCTGGGTTCCGCCCACCGGGATCGCCTCGCGCTCCTGCAGCACGCGCAACAGCTTGACCTGGGTCGCCGGCGTGGTTTCGCCGATCTCGTCGAGGAAGAACGAGCCGCCGGCCGCGGCGGCGAACAGGCCCTCGTGGTCGCGCACCGCGCCGGTGAACGAGCCCTTCACGTGGCCGAACAGCTCGGACTCGAGGATGCCCTCCGGCAGCGCGCCGCAGTTGATCGAGAAGAACGCGCCCCGCGCGCGCCCCGAGAGCGAGTGGATGTAGCGCGCCACCACTTCCTTGCCGGTGCCGCTCTCGCCCTGGATGAGGACCGTGCTGTCGGTCGGGGCCACCGTCTCGGCGAGGCGCAGCAGGTCGCGGAACACCTTCGAGACGCCGATCGGCTTCTCCGCCCGGGCGCCCTCGCGCCGCTGGATCTCCTGCTTGAGGTCGCGGTTCTCGGCCTTGAGCTTGCGGTGCTCGAGCGCGCGCCGGCAGATCGCCACCAGCTCGTCGTTGTCGAACGGCTTCTGGATGTAGTGGAACGCGCCGCGGTTGATCGCCTCGATCGCCGTCTTCAGCTCCGCCTGCGCCGTCATCAGCACCACCGGCACGTCGGCGTCGCGCCCGCGCGCGGCACTGAGGATGTCGATGCCGTTGACCGTCGGCATCCGGATGTCGGTCAGCACCAGGTCCGGCATCGCCCGCTCGAGCGCCTCGAGGCCGGCAGGCCCGCCCTGCGCCACCGCGACCTCGAACCCCTCGTTCTTGAACAGGATGCGGAGCGTGTCGAGGATCGCCGACTCGTCGTCCACGATCAGCACCGAAGGCCGTTCGCTCACGCGCTCTCCTCCGCGTCGAACCGCGCGGGCAGGAACACGGTGAAGGTGGTGCCGCGGCCACGCACCGAGTCGCAGAAGATGAGGCCGCGGTGCGCCTGCACGGCGCGCTGCACGATCGCGAGCCCGAGACCGGTCCCGCCCACCCGCCCGGTGACGAACGGCTCGAACAGCCGCGGCAGGACCTCGGGCGCGATGCCGGGCCCCGCGTCCGACACCGCCAGCAGGCGCGGCGACTCCATCGCCACCCCGCCCGGCAGGTCGCCGGGCGCAGCCGGCCCGACGCGCACCCGCACGTCCGCCGTGCCGGGCGCGGCCTGCACGGCGTTGAGCACCAGGTTGAACACCACGCGGTGCAGCAGGTCCTCGTCGCCCTCGACCAGGACCGGGCCGTCGGCCGTCTCCAGCGCGATGGTCGCGACCGGCGAGCAGTCGGGGTGCTGGCGGGCGAGGCGGATCCCGTGCTCCGCGACCGCCACCAGGTCGAGGCGCGCCGAGCGCGTCACCCGCACCCGCGAGAAGTCGAGGAACTCGGTCAGCAGCGCCGACAGCCGGTCGCTCTCGCGCACGATCAGGCCCGCCAGCACGCGCTCGTCCGCGCCCGGGGGCGTCAGGCGCGAGAGCTGCACCACCGCACTGCGGATCGAGGCGAGCGGGTTCTTGATCTCGTGCGCCAGGGAAGCCGAGATCTCGGCCACCGCCTCCAGCCGCTCGGTCCGCAGCCGCAGCTCCTCCACGCGGCGGGCGTCCGAGATGTCCTGGAAGATCACCGTGGCCGAGGGCGCGACCCCCTCGGCCCCGCGCACCGCCGTCGTGGTGAAGCCCACCGGGAAGGTGCGGCCGTTGCCGACCACTTCCGCCACCGTCCGCACGATGCGCCGGCCCTCGCGCGCGGTCCGCCGCATCGCGTCCGCCAGGGTCGGGGCCACCTCGTCCATCCGCTCCAGCACCGGCTGCCCGAGCAGCTCGGTGAGCGGCAGGCCGAGCAGCACCTCGGCCGTCGGGTTCGCGTACACGAGGCTGCCGTCGCCCTCGACCGTGATCACGCCCGCGCCGATGTGCCGCAGGATGTCGGCGGCCTGGAGCCGCACCCGCCGCAGCTCGGCCTCGAGGGTCTGGTGGGCGGCGCCCGCCACGCGCACCCGGCTCGCCAGGTAGCCGGTGGCGCCGGCGACCAGCCAGAACACGGCCACCTGCAGCAGCACCGCCGCCGACAGCTCGCCGCCCGCCATCACGTCCGCGGTGTACACGATGCCCGCCAGGAGGGCGACCAGCAGCCCGTTGGCGAGGGGCATCAGCACCGTGTAGAAGGCGACGACCAGGATGTAGAGCGCGGCGAAGTACGAGTACGGGCCGCTGATGTGCGAGATCGCGGTCACCAGCGCGACGTCGAAGACCGCCTGGCCGTAGAGGCCGGTCTGGCCGAAGTCCCGCAGCCGGACGTGCGTGTACCAGAAGGAGACGGCCGTGACGACCAGCGCCAGCGTGACCGAGACCGAGGCCACCAGCAGCGCCGTCAGGTCGGAGCGCCACCAGGCGAACGCGGCGGCCAGGAACACCGCCAGGGCCAGCGAGACGCGCCCGATGTACAGCCACCGCAGCAGCGTGCGCACGGGCGGCACGACGCCGGGCTCGGGGTGCCGGCCACGGACAGGGGCCGGCGATGGGGTCGTCACGGCGCCCAAAGTAGGAGGAGTATTGCAGAATGCAAGACTCACAGTGAGTAGAACAGTTACCAGACGGCAAAGGAGGAAGTGGTTACCAGACGCCAGACGTAAGGGGCCAGTCCAGTCGTCAGTACTTGCGACTGGTCTGGCCCCTCACGACTTCAAGCTGGTAACCACTGCTCCCTTGCCGTCTGGCAACTCCCCTGCCCACTGCCCTCCGTCGTCCGTCTCTTACTGCACCGCTCCGATCATGCCGAAGATCGGCAGGTACATCGCCACGATCATGCCGCCCACGACCACGCCGAGGAGCACGATCATGACCGGCTCCATCAGGGAGAGCAACGCCTCGACCGCCGCGTCCACTTCCTCGTCGTAGAAGTCGGCGATCTTGCTGAGCATCTCGTCGAGGCCGCCCGTCTGCTCGCCGACCGCGATCATGGAGATCACCATCGGCGGGAAGACCTTCGACTTCTGGAGCGGCGCCGCGATCGTCTCGCCGCCCGCGATCGACGCGCGTGACTCCATGACGGCGTCGTGGATCACCCGGTTGCCGGCGGTCTTGGCCGTGATCTCGAGCCCGTCGAGGATCGAGACGCCGGACGCGATCAGGGTGCCGAGGGTGCGGGTGAAGCGCGACACGGCCGACTTGCGGATCACGTCGCCCAGGACCGGCATCGCCAGCATGATCCGGTCGAGGTTGAGCCGGCCGCCCGGCGTGGCGTAGTAGCGGCGCACCGCGAACACGACCCCGCCGATGATGACGGCGATCAGCCACCAGAAGTGCTTCACGAAGTCCGACAGCCCGATCACGATCCGGGTGGGGAGCGGCAGCTCCATCTTCACGTCGGCGAACATGCTGCGGAACACCGGGATGACGAACACCAGCAGCACGATGACGGCCAGGATCGCGACCGAGAAGATCACGGCCGGGTAGATGGCCGCGCCCTTCACCTTCCGCACCAGCGCGTCGTTCTTCTCCATGAAGGTCGCGAGCCGCAGCAGAATCGTGTCCAGGATGCCGCCGGCCTCGCCCGCGGCCACCATGTTGACGTACAGCTCGGAGAACGCCTTCGGGTGCTTGCGGAGCGCGTCGGCCAGGGTGTGGCCGCTCTCCACGTCGTACACCACCGCGCGGGTGACGTCCTTGAGGGCCTTGTTCTCGGTCTGCTCGGCCAGGATGTCGAGGGCCTGCACCAGCGGGAGCCCCGAGTTGATCATCGTGGCGAACTGGCGCGTGAAGATCACGATGTCGCGGGTGCTGATCCCCTTGCCGAAGGACAGCTTGATGTCCCGCGGCGCCTGCTGGACCTTCACCACGATCATCCGGTTCTTCCGCAGGTGCTGGACGACGTCGTCGTGGCTCGGCAGGTCGATCGAGCCCGACTGCAGCTCCCCGGTCAGGGTCCTGGCGGTGTAGTTGAATACCGGCATCGGTCAGCCTCCTGTGCGCGCGGGGACGGTCATCGCTTGAGCCCGCCCGTGAGGGGCCGGTCCTTCGGCGCGACCTTCTCCTCGTCCGAGGGCACCGGCTCGCCGATCATGCGCAGGAACTCGTTCGGCTCGCCCGACACCCGCAGGCACTCCTCCAGCACGACCTCGCGGTTCATGTACAGCTGGTACAGCGAATCGTTGAGCGTCTGCATGCCGTGCTTCTTCCCGGCCTGCATCGAGCTCTGGATCTGGTGGACCTTGTCGTCGCGGATCAGCGCCCGGATCGCGGGCGTGGCCACCAGGATCTCGCACGCCATCACCCGCCCGCGGCCCTTCGCCTTGGGCAGCAGGGTCTGGGTGACGATGCCCTCGAGCACGAAGGCCAGCTGCGCCCGGACCTGCGACTGCTGGTGCGACGGAAACACGTCGATGATGCGGTTGATCGTCTCCGCGGCCGAGTTGGTGTGCAGGGTCGCGAACGCCAGGTGCCCCGTCTCGGCGATGGTGAGGCCGGCCTGGATCGTCTCCAGGTCGCGCATCTCGCCGATCAGCACGACGTCCGGGTCCTCGCGCAGCGCGTACTTCAGCGCGTTGGCGAACGACTTGGTGTCGGTCCCCACCTCGCGCTGGTTCACGATGCACTGCTGGTGCCGGTGGATGAACTCGATCGGGTCCTCCACCGTGATGATGTGGCCCTTCCACTCCCGGTTGATCTTGTCCACCATGGCCGCCAGGGTGGTGGACTTGCCGGCGCCGGTCGGCCCCGTCACCAGCACCAAGCCCCGCGGCTTCTCGGCGAGCTTGGCGACGATCGGCGGCAGCTGCAGCTGCTCGAACGTCTTCACCTGGAACGGGATCTGCCGGATCACCAGCGACACGCAGCCGCGCTGCTTGAACGCGTTGCCGCGGAACCGGGCCAGGTTCTGGATGCCGAAGGAGAAGTCCAGCTCGTCCTCGGTCTCGAACCGCTTCTTCTGCTGCTCGGTGAGGATCGAGTACGCCAGCTGCAGCGTGTCCTTGGGGTTGAGGATCGCCTCGATCCGGCTGTTGGTGATGAAGCCGTCCACCCGCAGCTTGGGACGCTCGCCCGCCGTGATGTGGAGGTCGGAGGCGTCCTGCTCGATCATCTCCTCGAGCAGGGCGCGGAGGTTGAAGGCGCTGGGCGCCGCCTGGGGATGCGCTGGTGCCGTCACGGTCTAGGCCGCCGCCGTTTCCTTGACCACTTCTTCGAGGGTGGTAATGCCCTTCTTGATCTTGACCAGGCCGTCCATGCGCAGCGTCAGCATGCCCTCCTGGACAGCCTGCTCGGACAGCTCGCCGGTGGAGGCGCCCTTGAGGATCATGCGCCGCAGCTCCGGGGTGAGCGACATGACCTCGTACAGCCCCGCCCGGCCCTTGTACCCGATCCCGCCGCACTGCTCGCAGCCGGTGCCCTTGTAGAAGGTGATGCCGGCGAACTCCTGCGTGTCGCCGCCGAGGGCCTTCAGCTCCTCCGGCGCGTAGCGATGCTCGGTCTTGCAGTTGCTGCAGATGCGCCGCACCAGCCGCTGCGCCACGATCAGGTTCACCGCCGACGCCACGTTGAACGGCTCGATGCCCATGTCGATCATGCGGGTGATGGTCGACGGGGCGTCGTTGGTGTGCAGCGTCGACAGCACCAGGTGGCCCGTCAGCGCCGCCTTGATCGCGATGCCGCCCGTCTCGATGTCGCGGATCTCCCCCACCATGATGATGTTCGGGTCCTGGCGCAGGAACGCCTTCAGCGCCGCCGCGAACGTCATCCCCACCTCGTTGCGGACCAGGACCTGGTTGATCCCCATCAGGTTGTACTCGACCGGGTCCTCAGCGGTCATGATGTTGACTTCCATCGTGTTGATCCGCGACAGCGCCGAGTACAGCGTGGTCGTCTTGCCCGAGCCCGTGGGGCCGGTCACCAGAACCATGCCGTACGGGTTCAGGATCGCCTTGAGGAGGTCCGCCTCCGCCTTGGGCTCGAAGCCGAACTTGGACAGGTCGAGGGTCAGGTTCCCCTTGTCCAGGATCCGCAGCACGATCTTCTCGCCGAACAGCACCGGCAGCGTGGACACGCGGTAGTCGATCACCCGCTTGCCCATCTTCAGCTTGATGCGCCCGTCCTGCGGCACGCGGCGCTCCGCGATGTTCAGCGCCGACATGATCTTGATGCGGCTGGTGAGCGCGGCCTTCAGCTTGATCGGCGGCTTCATCACTTCCAGCAGGGCGCCGTCGATCCGGTAGCGCACCCGGAGCTCGTGCTCGAACGGCTCGATGTGGATGTCGGAGGCGCCGCGCTTCACCGCGTCGGTCAGGATCGCGTTGATGAGCTTCACGACCGGCGCGTCGTCGGCGCTGATCGCCCCGCCGCCCTGCTCCTCCTCCTCCTGCTGCGCCACCACCTCCAGCTCGCCCTCGGCGCCCTCCTCTTCGATGTCCTTGAGCAGCGTGTCGAGCTGGTCGTCCACCTGCTCGTAGTTCTTCTCCAGCGCGGTCCGCAGCGTGTACTCGCCGGCGATGACCGGAAAGATGTCGTAGCGGGTGATGAACTTGAGGTCGTCGATGACGCTGAGGTTGGTGGGGTCCGCCATCGCCACGGTGAGCGTGCGGCCCTCGCGCTTCAGCGGCAGCACCAGGTGCTTCAGCGCGACGTCGGCGGGCACCATCTTGATGATCTTCGGGTCGGCTTCGAAGCGCGCCAGGTCCACCGCCGGCATCCGGAACTGGCGGGCGAGCATCTTGGTGATCTCGGTCTCCTGGATGAAACCCATCTTCACCAGGTTGTAACCGAGTCGCTGGCCGTTCGACTTCTGCTCCTGGAGGGCCTTGGACAGCTGGTCCTTGGTGATCAAGCCTTCGCGGATGAGCAGATCGCCGAGACGATCGCCAGTGGCCGCCAGGGGTGCCGGCATGGTAGTGGAGCCGAGTGAGTACGGGGAAACCGCGCCAAAACCCGGGATCAGAAGGGAATACTAGGGATGCTCCCCCCCCTGTCAAGGGATTGTGAGGAGGTCTCGCAGCCGCTCGATGCGCGTGTGTCCGAGGCCCGGAACCCGCGCCAGATCAGCGATGTCGCGGAACGGGCCGTGGGCGTTCCGCTCGGCCACGATGCGGGCCGCGAGCACCGCGCCGACGCCCGGCAGGCAGGTGAGCTCGGTGGCCGTGGCGCGGTTCAACGCGGGCGGACGGGCGCAGCCCTTCCCGCTGCGCTCCGCGGGGGGACCGCGATCCGCCGACGTCGCGACCCACACCAGCGGCGGCCGGGCGGCCGCCGGGTCGCGAACGCCGGCGGCGAGGCCGGTCGCGCCGCCGGGCGCCCCTCCGGCCGCCGGCGCCGCGGCGGGAACGACGCCGCCGAACGTGACGTGCGGCTCGAGGCCGCGCCGCAGCCGCGGTCCGATGCCAGCCACCCGCGCCAAGCCCTTGAGCGCGCCGAACGGGCCGTGCGCCTCGCGCTCCTCCACGATCCTGCGCGCGAGCGCCGGGCCCACTCTCGGTAGCCGCTGCAGCTCGTCCGCGGGCGCGCGATCCACGTCCACGCGCTCGTTCGGCCCCAGCGGCCGCGCCAGCGCCTCCGCCCGCTGCGACGCCCGCGCCTGGCGCGCGATGTCGCCCCCGGCCAGCGCGGGCGCGACCGCCGCCAGGCCGGCCGTGCCCGGGTCGGCGGGCCGCAGCGCGCGGACGGCGGCGCCCGCCGCGGTCACCACCGCCAGGAACACCAGCGCCCGGCGCTCGTCGTGCGTGATCACGCGGCCAAGATGCGCCGCGCGGGCGGCGCGGCCCGCACCGCCCGAGCGCGGCGCGTGGCCGTTCAGTGCAGCAGAGCGAGCGCCAGCCGGCCGACGTCGGCCAGCGTGGCCTCGGAGACCTTGTCGGGCGTGTCCTGCATGGTGTGGTGCCAGGTGCGGTAACTCTCGAAGCCGATGACGTCGATGGCGCGGATGCCGGCCTGGAGCAGCGGCACGTGGTCGTCGAGGATGGCGCCGCCGTTGAGCGGCCGGAACATGGAGCCGAGGTGCAGCTCCGCCGCGGCGCTCCAGACCCGGTCCACGACCTCCGGCGCCTGGGCGACGGAGTACCCTTCCTGGTAGATGATCTGGTCGCGGCCGCCGATCATGTCCCACAGCACGGCGAACAGCGGCCGGTACCCCGCCGGCAGGTGCTGCGCGAAGTAGCGCGCGCCGATCAGCACGTCCTTCTGGCCCTCGGTGTCGAACGAGCCGTAGTCCTCGCCGTCCACGAACAGCAGGTCCACGCCCACCGCCGGCGGGGCCCTCTTGAGCGCGTCCGCCACGCCCAGCAGCAGCGCCGTGCCGGACGCGCCGTCGTTGGCCCCCGGGATGGGCTGGCCGCGCTTGGTCGAGTCGGGGTCGTTCTCCGCGACCGGGCGGGTGTCCCAGTGCGTGACGTAGAGGATCCGGCTGGGATCCTCCGGCCGGAACCGGGCGAGGACGTTCTCGAGCCGCAGCGTGTCCCCCGCCTCGGTGACGTGCGTAAACGCCTGGATCTCGACGCTGTCCGCGCGCGAGCGCAGCTCCTTCGCGATCCAGTCGACGATCACCCGGTGTCCGGGCGCACCGGGCACGCGGGGCCCCGCCGCCACCTGGTAGCGGACCCAGGCCATGGCCTGGCCGGCGTCGAACCGCTGCGCCTCCGACGGGTTCCCGCTGCAGGCCACGCCGGCGGCGGCCAGGGCCGCGATCGCGACGCGCCTCACCGGGGCTGCCCCGCCTGGAAGTTCACGGTCACCGAGGCGGTCAGCACCAGCTGAGCGAACTTCCGGTCCAGGTAGGCGTCGTCGGTGAGGATGTAGCCCACCGACAGGCCCGCGGAGACGTTCGGCGGCATGTCCGTGTCCATGGAGAGGTTGTACTGCCGGCGCGACGCGTTCAGGATCGAGACGCAGGTCCCGGCTCCCGCCAGGGTGATGCACCCCGTGGTCACGCTCGAAGAGTAGCTCAACGCGGTCCGGATGTCCGACTTGAGCGGCAGCAGCTCGTACGGCGGCCGGAAGGCGAAGGACATGTTCGCCGACGCCTCGGTCCGGTCGTTCTGCGTCTGGCTGCCCGCCTGGGTGGAGAGCCCCCGGCTCACGGCGTAGCTGAAGCTGGTGTTCACGTGCCCGGCCCAGCTGAAGGACAGCGACAGCGGCCACGAGCGCGTCTCCTGCGTCGTCACGGCCGAGCCCACCGTGTCCACCACGGTGCCGGTCCCCAGGACGAACGGCGGCTGCACCGTGCTCGCCGTGGCGACCCGCCACGACGCCGACGCGCTCACGCTCGACAGGATCTTCGAGATCGCCCGCGGCGACCAGCTCCACCGGCCGGTGAGGTCGGGCCACGTGGTGTTGGTCTGGTCGGTCTCCGACTGCCCGTCGCCGCGCTGGGCCCAGGTGGATTGCGTGCCGCTGCCGTAGGCGACCGAGAACGCGAAGCCCAGCGGCAGGCGCACGGCCGACGCCGCCCGCCACTGCCGCACGCGGGACGCTCCGACGGCGAGGCGGCCGTCGATGCCGCGGAAGCGGTCGGCGCCCCCGAAGCCGAGCTCGTAGCCCAGCGACGGGTCCAGGCCCGCCCGAGAGAACTGCGAGCGGAGGTCCGAGTGGGTCGACAGGTCCAGGGGCGCGAGCCGGTCCAGCCACGGCAGCAGGTGCGAGGAATCCCCGAGCAGCGTCCGGAACATGCGCGGGAAGTCGACCGAGCCGGCGAGGTCCGTGGACCGGGCGTTGGTGAAGGCGGTCGGGAGGCGGAACGCCCCGGCGGTGTCGCCGAGCGCCCGCTCGGGCGTCCCGCCGTTGGGGTCGCGCGTCAGGCCGAAGGTGGAGGAGGTGCTGAACCGCGGCCGCAGCCACGAGAACAGGCTCGGCGTGTACGTCAGGCGCGTCGAGAGGGCCCGCTGGGCCTCGAACCCGAGCCCGAGGCCGAGGAAGCGCTGCCCCGCCTGGCGGGTCAGGACGCCCATGGTGTTGGTGTCGCCGTAGTCCTTCAGGTCGCGCGTCGACGCCAGGTCCACGCCGAGCGAGAGCGACGACAGCGGCCGCAGGTCCAGGCCGGCCTCGGCCCGCAGCGACGCCTGCAGCGAGCGCACGGCCGTCGTGAGGGTGTCGCTCGCCGTCGCGATCGGCACCGAGTACGTCTGCGCCTGCGCCGTCGCGTGCGAGTAGCCCAGCGAGAAGCGGACCGAAGCCGGGCTCCAGCGCAGCTTCGAGTCCTCCATCCCCCGCAGCAGATCGGCCCTGCCCAGCAGGGGGATGGCCCGCAGCAGACGCGCCAGGAACGCCGGGACGTACCGGAAGCTCTGCTCGCCGGGGAGCGCCTGGTAGGACGCCGCGCCCGCGACGGATCGCGCCTGGCTCTGGGACAGCTGCGTGGTCGTCGAGCCGGTGGTGAGCGACCCGCTCAGCGAGAGGTTGTCCACCAGCCAGCGCTCCCACCACCCCTTCCCGCGGCGCGAGCGCCGGAGGGCGAGGTTGTAGTACGTCTGCGTCGTCTGCGGCTTCCGCAGGCCGACCAGGCCGGAGGCGAGCACGTCGGTGCCGCTGAGGAAATAGGGATCGTCGCTGGAGCGGCTGACGGCGATCGTGAGGGGCGCCACGATGCCCAGCCGCTCGAGCCCGAGCCGGTCGAGGTGGACGGTCGAGCTGAACGACATCTGGTCGGTCGTGGTGTAGCTCGGATCCTGTCCCAGCTGGCGGAACTGCGCGTCCCGCCGCGTGAGCAGCACGTTCACGTTGGCGACGTCGGCGGCCACGACCCGCAGGTTGACGGCGCCCGCGTAGCCGGGGTCGTTGACGACCTGGGAGAGCCGGATGTCGTCCACCCACAGCTCCGAGCTGTCGGCCACCTGTCCCGAGTCGCGCTCGAAGCCGACCGCCAGCTCGCGCACCTGCGCCAGGTTGGGCGGCGCCGCGGCGGGGTCGCGCACGTGGACGATGTAGGTGCGCGCGCTGTCGCACTCGACGTAGGCCGTCGAATCGCCGCCGCAGGTGGACGACCCGGAGGGACGCTGCCCCTCCAGGAAGCGGCGCTCGATGTCGGCCCGCATCGCCTGCCACTCGCTGAAGTTCACCACCAGGTCCGGCTCCCAGGTGGTGGTGTGCACGGTGGCGCGGAACATGTAGAAGTTGTTCGGGTCCTGGCCGACCTTGATGTAGAACGACAGCTGGTCGTTGTCCCAGCCGGCGCCGCGGCCGCGCGCCCACACCCGCAGCTGGCGGTAGCCGAGGAAGTTCCGCTGGCCCTCGGGGAACTGGTAGTACGCCTCGGCCCGCTGGCCGGCCGCGACCTGCCGCCCGATCAGCCGGAGCGAGTGCTCGTTGATCTGGGTGGTGCCGAGCGCCAGCGGGCCGCTCTGTGTGGTCCCCTGGTCGGTCACGCCGGGCGGCGACTGGTAGCCGAGGTCGGCGTAGTTCTCGGTGGAGACGACGCTGGCGATCACCTCGCCGAGCCCCGAGCCCGTGCTGCCGGCGATGCCGGGGATCGGCGTCGCCGCGCGCTTCACCCACGGGGCGCCGACCAGGTGGACGCGGGCCAGCGCGAAGTAGAGGGTGCTGTCGTTCGGCGCGGCGGGCGCCACGACCGTGAGCCGCAGCGAGCGGATCTGGCGGATGTCCGGCGCGCCGACCTGGAAGGTGTCGGCGCGGAACGGGATGCGGTACAGCCGCCAGCGGCCGCCGCTCGAGTCCACCTTGCCGGTCGCATCGATGGGCCCGCCGTCGCGGACGTAGTACTTCGGGTCCCCGACCTTGAACACGTAGCGGAAGTAGCTCTCCTGCACCGCGGCGACGAGCGTGTCGAGGTGGCCGTCGCCGTCGAGGTCGTCCGTGTCCGGGATGCCGTTGTGCCGGGTGCAGCGGGCGCGCTGGTCCCCCCAGTTGTACACGAACAGCCCGGTGGCGAGCGGCGAGGTGCACAGCGGCATGTCGGTCACCCGGGTGCCGGCGGTCTGGTTGAGGATGGTGTCCGCCACCGCTCCCAGGATGCCGTTGTCGTCGGTGAGGGCGTTCCAGGCGTTGGTCAGGGTGTCGCGCTCGGTCTGCAGCCGCCCCTCGCCGATGCGGCGCCGGCCGGTGTAGACCGTGTCGCCCTGCGGCGTCACGGTGAACGCGGTGGGCACGAAGGCGACCGCGTCCTCGTACACGCGCCCGAAATCGAACACCAGCGAAGCGCCGGCGTTGCGCGCCGTGTACCGGGGGTCCTCGAACACCCAGAACTCGAGATACTCGACGCGCGAGAGGTCCACGCCGGTGGCCGACATGGGCAGGGTGATCGAGCGCCACCGGGGGCCCGGCGTGTGCGGCAGGGTCCAGCGGATCTGTCCGGTGTTCGGGTCCGGCAGGCCGCCCACCGAGTCCGGGCGCAGGGCGAGCCACAGCACGTTCTCCGCGGTGACCCCGGTGCCCTGCAGGATGATCGACGGATCGATGCCCTGGGAGGTGAACTGCACGGTGCCGGAGCCGGAGGCGATCAGGTTCTGCCACACCAGCGGCACCGCGTTCGCGTCGTCGAACCCGCTCAGCGGGTCGATGCCGGTGCCGGCGAGCCCGTGCGGCGAGGCGGGCCGGCTCCCCAGCTGCCAGGAGTTCTCAGTCAGCGGGAGGAACGTCCCACCCTCGCCCTCGAACGTCTCGACCCACGCCTGGCCGACCTGGTTGGGCGAGGGCCGGGAGGTGGCGATCTCCGCGTCGAGCGTGATCAGCGAGGGGACCTCGGTCTTGACCAGCGGCAGCGCGTTGAGGAGCCGCGTGAGGCCCATGGGCTCGAAGCGGAAAGTCCCGGAGATGCCGCCGACGAAGTTCGACTGCGGCTCGAAGCCGAGCGGCGGGTGGGTGAAGTTGGAGGACTGCTGCTGCAGCAGGCCGAGCGCCGACACCGAGCCGTGGTCGCCGAAGTCGTACCGGGTCTGGAGGCCGTAGATCGAGGTCGGCGCGATGGCGAAGCCGGGCTGCTCCTCGTACTGCACGTTCACCGTGCCGGGGGTCGCGAACAGCGAGTCCGGGTGCAGGAAGGTGACCTGGCCGACCTCGTAGTTGATCGTGTAGTCCACGTTGCGGACCAGGGTCTGGCCCCCGAGGGTCAGCCGCTCGCTGCCCGGCCGCAGCTGCACGGCTCCCAGGTTCAGCGTGCCGGCGTCGCCGCCGGCGGCCTGGTAGTGGAGCGCCAGCTGGTAGAGCGGCGTCGGCCCCTGGGTCAGCAGCAGGTAGGTCGGCGTCCGGTACAGGGAGTCGTTCAGGAACGCCGACGGCAACGGCGGCTGCACGATGCTGTCCGCGAACGGGATGAGGCTCGGGAAGACGATGTAGTAGTCGCGCAGCGGCGCGCCGCCCGCCGGATCGCGGGCGCGGGGGAACAGCCGGTTGAACTGGTCGAACTGGGTCTGGTCGGTCGCCAGGGCGAGCCCGAGCCGCGCCAGGAACGTGGCCGCGCCCGCGGCCGGGCGCTCCGACTGCGCCACCAGGATCTGCACCTGCAGGCCGTCGCGCACCACGCTGCTCGCGCCGCCCACCCGGTACACGTTGCGCATCATGTAGCGGAAGGTCGGGACGTCGGGGCCCCGCTGCGGCTCGTTGATGAGGCGCAAGGTGTCGGAGCGGCCGGCGCGCGCCGCGGCCGGGAACGTGCCGACGGTGTCGCCCGCGGCCGTGACGTACGAGACGGCGAGGTAGTCGCCGTTGTCGAGCTGGTTGGTGAGCGCGAACCACAGCCCCGAGGGATCGAGGTAGTAGTCCCGGCCCTCGATCAGGAGCTCCCACGGGAACGGCCCGGCGCGCTGCGGGCTGTCGGTGCGCAGCGCCACCGCCGGGATGCCGCCGTAGTTCTGCTGCGCGGTGGTGACGCCGACCGTGCTGCGACGGCGATAGACGCGCACCTGGAGCACCTGGTCCTGCCGCGGCAGCCCGGCCAGGTTGAGGTTCAGCACGTCGACCTCGGGGTAACCCGGCAGGGTCGCGGGGTCGACGACGAAGAAGAACCGGTTCGGCTCGTAGTCGCGGTCCATGACCTGCCGGTCCACCGGCTGCACCGTCTGCTGGCCCACCACGAAGCTCCGGCCGCTGACCACGTTGCCGCGCTGCTGGGCGTAGATGCCGCTGAAGTCGACGGGCCCGAGCTGGCCGGACGCCTGGAAGCCGAAGTTGTTCGCCGGAATGCCGCCGGTGATGAAGCGCGAGGCGGGCGCGCGGAACGTGACGTTGCCGACCTCGACCCGCTGCAGCACTTCGTCCTGGAGCCCCTGGTAGAAGACCTTGATGTTGTTCGAGGCGTCGAACTCCCGCTGCGAGTCGTAGTTCACGTCCAGGTGCACGCGCTGCCCGACGACCCCGCCGGTCCGCACGTTGAACTGCGGGTCGAGCCGGGGCGGCGTGATGGCCGACGTGCAGCCGGACGACAGGAGGGCGGCGTCGCCGGGCTGGCAGCGCAGGTTCTTCAGGTGGTCGTACCGGAGCTCGAAGCGCGCGTTGAGCGCGATGCCCAGGTCGGCATAGCGCTGGAACAGCGTCGGCTGCGGGCGGTTCTCCTCGAACACCGGCGCGGCGCCCGCGATCGGCGCCGGCACCGGCGGCCGGATGCCGAACAGCGCGCTGCTGTCCCCGCCCGCCACGCCGATGCGCCACCGCGCCGCGTCCCGCGCCGCCAGGCTCGCGCGCAGCGACGCCGCCCAGCGCCGGGCCTCGGCGCCGGCGGCGAAGCGCGGCGGCAGCAGGTAGCCGAGCGCCGCGGGCGGCGCGTAGCGGAGCGTGTCGTCGGCGAACCGCGGCGCGGGCAGACGCGGCAGCGAGTCGGCGTGCTGCGCGAAGGCTCTGGAGGCGGCGAGGACGGCGAGAAGAGTGATCGCGACGGGCGTGCGCGTCACGTACACCGCACTTTCGGTGGTATATCGCAGCGGCTGCTTCGGGGTATTATACGACGGCCCCGGAGGCCCCTCAACCCCGTTCAGGACACGACTTAGACCGTGAAGCTGCTGTCGCGGTACCTGCTTCGAGAGCATCTCTCGCCGTTCGTGTTCGCCCTGGCGGCGCTGACCGGCCTGATGCTGCTGAACCAGGTGGCGCGGCAGTTCAGCCAGCTGGTGGGCAAGGGTCTGCCGTGGGGCGTGATCCTCGAAGTGTTCGGCCTGTCGGTGCCGTTCATCGTGGCGATGACGCTGCCCATGGCCGTGCTGGTCGCGGTGCTGTACGCGTTCGTGCGGCTCGGGGCCGACAACGAGATCACGGCGCTGAGGGCCAGTGGCGTCAACCTGGTCGCCCTGGTGCGGCCGGTCCTGCTGGCCTCGGTGGGGCTCGCGGTCCTCGCCTTCGTGTTCATCGACCAGGTGCTCCCCCCCTCCAACCACCAGCTCAAGACGCTGCTGGTGGACATCGCGCGCAAGAAGCCGACCTTCGAGCTCAAGGAGCAGATGGTCAACGAGGTCATCCCGCAGCAGTTCTTCCTGCGCGCGGGCCGCATCGACCAGGCCGCGGACCGGCTGAAGGACGTGCAGATCTACGACCTCAGCAACGACCAGCGCCGCCGCACCATCTACGCCGACAGCGGCTACATGCGGTTCAACGCGGCGCGGACCGACCTGTGGCTGACGCTGTTCGACGGCTACGTGTTCGACCAGGACCGCACCACGCCGGACGTCTTCCGGCGCGTGTTCTTCCACACCGACCTGGTCCGCAAGCGCGGCATCTCCAATACCCTGGAGCGGACCGGCGAGGACATCGGCAAGGGCGACCGCGAGATGTCGGTGTGCGAGATGCGCACCGAGCTGGCGCGCCACCTCCGGTCGGTCGCGGCCGTCCGCCGCGAGCGCGAGGCGACGCTCGCCAACGACGTGCGCACCCTGCTCGGCGTCGCGCCGGAGCCGGCGGGAGACACGACGGGCCTGCGCCCGGAGCGCTCGCTGGTGGCCGCCGCGCTCTACTGCGACGCCCTCGCCGGCCTGGGCCGGCTGCTCGGGCCGCGGGCCGCGCACGCCCAGCAGCCCCGGCCGCTCGCGCGAGTCGCGCCGGCGGCACCGGCCCCCGCCCCCGCCCCCGCCGCCCAGGCCGTCCGGCCGCCGGCGGTCGCTCCGTACCGGATGGCCGACTCGGGCGGCGCCCTGCTGCGCCTCCGCCTCCAGGACCTCGAGGCCCGCACCGTCGCGCTGCGGCAGATGGCGGCGCGGTTCCAGATCGAGATCCACAAGAAGTTCGCCATCGCCGCCGCGTGCATCGTGTTCGTCGTGATCGGCGCGCCGGTGGCGCTGCGGTTCCCGCGCGGCGGCGTCGGCCTCGTCATCGGCGCCAGCGTGCTGATCTTCGGGTTCTACTACGTCGGGCTGATCGGCGGGGAGACGCTCGCCGACGCGCTGATCGTGACGCCGTTCTGGGCGATGTGGGGCGCGAACCTGGCCATGGCGCTGGTGGGCCTCGTCTTCTTCCTGCGCCTGAACCGCCAGCGCGTGGCGGCCCGGGGCGTGGGCTGGCGTGACCGGCTGGCCGCCCTGCGCGACCGCTGGCGGGGAGCCCGGTCGTGATCCGCGGGGTGCGCGTGCTCGACCGCTACCTGACGCGCGAGTTCGTCAAGATCTTCGCGATCACGGCGCTCGGCTTCCCGGTCCTGACGATCGTCATCGACCTCACCGACCACGTGGACCGCTACATCAGCAAGAACCTGCCGGTGCTGCGCGTGGCCCTGGCCTACCTCGCCGGCGCGCCCGAGCAGGTGTTCTTCATCACGCCCGCCGCGGTGCTGTTCGCCACCGTGTTCTCGGTCGGCGCCCTGGCGCGGCACTCGGAGATCACGGCCGCCAAGGCCTCGGGCATCTCCTTCCACCGGCTGGTGGCGCCGATCTTCGTGCTGTCCGCCGCCGCGAGCGTGTTCGCCTTCTTCCTCGGCGAGTTCGCCCCGCTGGGCCAGGAGCGGCGGGCCACCCTGCTGGGCGAGCGCGAAGTGCGGTCGCAGACCGTGCGGTACAACTTCGTCTACCGCGCCGACGGCGGGCGCATGTATACGATCGGGTCCCTGGCGGTGCCCGAGCGGGCGATGACCGCGGTGCAGATCGAGCGGGAAGGCGCGGTGGACGGCCCCGCGGCCGACTCCTTCCCGTCGTACTACCTGGAGGCGCGGACGGCCAGCTTCGCGCCGCGCGTCGGGTGGACGCTCAAGGGGGGCTCGCTCCGGCTGTTCTTCGGGCGCGACCGGGAGACCGCCTTCAGCTTCGATTCGCTGCGGCAGCGGGCGATGTCGGAGCGGCCGCTCGACCTCCTGGTCGAGCCGAAGGCCCCCGACCAGATGCGCTACGCCGAGCTGGGGCACTACGTCCGCACCGTGGAGCGGGCTGGGGGCGACGCGAACAAGCTCAAGGTCGAGCGCGCCCTCAAGCTCGCCATTCCGTGCACCTGCCTGATCATCGCCCTGTTCGGGGCCCCCCTGGGCGTCGCGGGGGGCCGCAGCGGCGCCGCCTACGGCGTGGCCGTAAGTCTCGCCACCACAATCGTTTTCCTCACCATGGTGCAGATCATGAAGGCCGTCGGGGCGGGGGGAGTGGTGCCGCCGCTGGTGGCCGCCTGGATCCCCAACACCCTGTTCGGATTCTCCGGGGCCGCGCTGTTCGCCAAAGCCAGGACCTGAGACACCTGCGTTACCCGGCGTTTACTTGACGCTTGGCCCTCCGAGCGGTTGTTTCTGTGTGCCCTTGGAACCCCCTACTCGGCTGCCTCGGCATGCCCGCAATGAAGTGCACAAAACCTCGGTCATCCGGTCACCATCAGTCTCCGCGATGGAGGGAGAGCGAATGAAGCTACCAGGCAAGATATGTCTGCTGTTTGCGCTGGCCGTCGTGGCAGGGACGACCGCGCTGCGTGCCCAGGGCGTGACGACGTCGGCCATGACCGGCGTCGTGAGCGACTCGTCCGGCGTGCCGCTGGTGGGCGCGCACGTGGTCGCGGTGCACGGACCGTCCGGGACCTCGTACGTTGGCAGCTCGGGGTCGGACGGCCGGTTCACCCTCCCCGGCATGCGCGTCGGCGGCCCGTACAGCGTGCGCGTGGCCTACGTGGGCTACCGGCAGCAGGTGCAGGACCGGATCTACCTGCAGCTGGGCGTGACCGCGGACCTGCATTTCATGCTGACGCCGGTGAGCGTGGAGATCGAGCCGATCACCGTCACCGGGCAGGCCGACCCGATCTTCAGCTCGGCGCGGACCGGATCGGCGACCGCCGTTCCCACCGCGGCCATCCAGCAGCTGCCGACCGTCACCCGGCGGGTGGAGGACCTCCTCCGGCTGACCCCGCAGTACGAGAACGGCACCAACGGCTACTCGTTCGCGGGCCAGAACAACCTGCTGAACAACATGACGATCGACGGGTCGTACTTCAACAACTCGTTCGGTCTCGCCGGCGAGCCCGGCGACCGCACCGGCGTCCCGGCGGTCTCGCTCGACGCCCTCGAGCAGGTCGAAGTCAACGTGGCGCCGTACGACGTGCGCCAGGGCAACTTCGTGGGCGCCGGCGTGAACATGGTCACCAAGAGCGGCACCAACCAGTTCACCGGATCGCTGTACTACGGCTGGCGGAGCAACACCAACGTCGGCACGCAGGCCGGCGCGAACACGTTCAACCCCGGCACCTTCAAGTTCCACAACATCGGCGTCAATCTCGGCGGGCCCATCATCCCGAACCGGCTGTTCTTCTTCGCCAGCTACGAGAACGACGCCCAGACCACGCCGGCCACCACCTTCACGGCCAACACCGGCTCACAGACCGTGGGCGGCACCGTCACCCGCGTGCTGGCGTCAGACCTCGATTCGATCAGCAGCTTCATGCAGCACAGCTTCAACTTCAATCCCGGCGCGTATCAGGGGTACAGCTTCCAGATTCCGTCCACCCGCTTCCTGACCCGCCTGGACCTGAACGTCAACGAGCACAACAAGATCTCGGTCCGGTACAACCTGCTGAACTCCCAGTCGCCGATCCTGATGTCGAACTCGGCGTCGCTGGGCGTCGGCGGCGTGCGCAGCAACGTGAACTCGCTGAACTTCCAGGGATCGAACTACGCCATCCTCGAGAACATCCGCTCCATCGTGGGCGAGTGGAACTCGACCATCGGCGCCAAGATGTCGAACAACTTCATCATCGGGTACACGCAGAGCGACGAGAGCCGCAGCAATACGTCTCCGCCGTGGTTCCCGCTGATCGAGATCCTGAACGGCGGCACGGCCTACACGGCCCTCGGGTTCGAGCCGTTCACGCCCGACAACACGCTCAAGTACCACAGCTTCCAGCTGCAGGACAACTACAACTTCTACCTGCGCAACCACACGGTGACGTTCGGGGTCAGCTACGAGAAGTACCACTCGCTCAACATCTTCTTCCCGGGTGCGCAGAGCGTGTACGTGTACAACTCGCTGGCCGACTTCTACACCGATCTCAACGGGTACCTGGCCAACCCGAACCGCACCACGTCGCCGGTGACGCTGAATACGTTCCAGTACCGGTACGCGAACATCCCCGGCCAGTCGGTGCCGGTCCAGCCGCTGGACGTCCAGTATGCCGGCGTCTACGCGCAGGACCAGTGGCGGCCGACCACCAACATGACCGTCACGGCCGGCTTGCGGGTCGACGCCCCGTGGTTCGGGAACACCGCGTACGACAACGCCCAGGCGGACACCATGCATTTCCGCCTCGGCTTCGGCTGCGTGACCACGTCGACCACGTGCCCCACGACGCAGTACAACACCGGCAAGCTGCCCTCGGTGAAGCCGGAGCTGTCGCCACGCCTCGGCCTCAACTACGACGTCGGCGGCAGGCACACCACGCAGCTGCGCGGCGGTACCGGCCTGTTCGCCGGCCGTCCGGCCTACGTGTGGATCTCGAACCAGATCGGCAACACCGGGGTGCTGACGGGCTTCATCCAGCAGAAGGGCACCGTCAACTACCCGTTCAACCCGAATCCGTACCACTACGCGCCGGCCTCGGTCACCGGGGGGCCCGCGGCCAGCTACGAGCTCGCGCTCACCGACCCGAACTTCAAGTTCCCGCAGGTGTGGCGCACCAACTTCGGGGTCGACCAGCGCCTGCCGTGGTTCGGCCTCACGGCCAGCGCCGAGTACCTGTACACGCGTGACGTGAACGGCATCGCGTACCAGAACGTCAACCTGCCGGCGGCGGACACGACCTTCCAGGGCCTGGATCATCGCCCGCGCTGGCTGAACACCGCGACCAGTCCGCACGCGAACCAGCTGTACACGGCCGT
>Ga0187779_10000442_pt1 | contig 27899 bp, 26 predicted proteins | sample 1015_Q2_SP10_10__FD_132435 | JGI IMG/M metagenome (GOLD analysis project Ga0187779, IMG submission 132435) | Tropical peat soil microbial communities from peatlands in Department of Meta, Colombia - 1015_Q2_SP10_10_MG | ecosystem: Environmental > Terrestrial > Soil > Wetlands > Peat | place... | reverse complement strand
CTTGAAGTAGGGGTCATTGTCCCAAGACCTGAGTGATCATACGGTCGCGATTTCGTGGCGGTGGCCATGCAGTCTGCCCGCCTGGCTGAGTGCGGAGTGCTACGCTCGGAAAATCGAATCACGACTGAGGACAATCAGAGTCCGGGAAATAGCACACCCTCTCCAGGTCTCCGAGGTCTAGGCCGCGCTATCGACGCGCACCCAAGCCATGGGCAGACATTGGCGGGACTTGTGGCCATTTCTCCCAAGGGCTGACGACTCGCTGGGCTCCAAGCCAAATGAGGAGCGCCTATCCGGCTGACCGACTGCACACAACGCGCCTTGACTCGTTCATCGAAGACCACTAGGCTACTCCCCTGATGCGGCCAGCTAAGTGGGTTCTTCTCCCGGCACTGACCCTCGCTCTCGCAGCGTACGGACTCGACTGTCTTGGCATGGCCACCCCCGAGCAGGCGATGCAGTGCTGTAATACCATGCATTGCCACTCGCACAGTCACCGCAGCCACCACAGTCAGGACTGTTGCAATACCACGCCCCAGATGCACTCCGCTTTCGATCAACCCCCACAAGTGCAAGGCATTTCCTTTTCGCCTGTCGCGCTCGGCGTGGTAAAGACGTTTGGTGCTTCTCAAGTCCTCGGGTTCTCTGCCAGTTTGATTGCGGGACATTCTCACGATCCACCACCCTCATGCTCGACGCCTGTCGTACCCCTCCGCATATAGTCTGACCTCCAGTCGATGCCCCGGCTTTGACGCCGTCGTGTGCTTCGGAAATTCCCATCCGCACTGGAGGAAAAAGTGTGCGATCACAAAAAGTGTTTCCCTATGCTGGCGGGAAGTGGAGGTCCGTTCGGGTTGTCGTGGTAGATGATTTCGAACCTTTTCGACGCTTTCTTTCCTCGGAGCTGCAAAGCAGGCCGGAATTGCAGGTCATCGCCGAAGTATCGGACGGATTAGAGGCTGTTCAGAGGGCGGAGGAGCTGCAACCAGACTTGATCCTACTGGACATTGGTCTTCCCAAGCTAAATGGAATCGAGGCCGCTCGACGAATCCGAGAGCGCGCTCCCAAGTCGATGATCCTTTTCGTGAGCGAAAATCGCTCTCCAGACATAGTTGAAGAGGCCTTGCGCACAGGTGCGGACGGCTATGTCCTCAAGTCGGATGCTGGACGTGAGATATTGCCGGCTGTGGAAGCGGTTCTTCAGGGCAAGCAGTTTGTGAGCAAGGGCTTGGTCGCAGCGGTCCCCTTGTCCTAGGCGGCTCTTTGAATCTGTCAGTTCTGACAGTGTGATTTTCAAACGCTGCGTCTTAACATGACGCATTGCATAGGAACGACTAGACGAAAACAGTATCTGTGCGAGCAGGGGAGAGATTAGGCAAGCAGTGGTTGGCATCGCGGTCTAGCGCGAGGATATACGAACATCAGCAAGCCGAGGATGATGTTCATTGCGCCATACCCCAATCCGAGCCCTGCGCCGAGGCAAGACTGTCCCCTGGCCCTTGACACCTGTAGCCACTGAACGCATTTCCTATCCTGAAGTTCATTCACCGCGGTTTTGAAGATTGCTTGAGAGGAGACAAGGGTTATGAACGAGTTCAATTTACTCAGAATCGCACACGCTGCAAGTGTGTCCCTTATCGGGCTGGCATTGCTGACCATGGCGGTTGCCGCCCAGAACATAAGAAAATTTGAAGGTCTTATCAAAGCGCGCAACGGCGACACCATGATTCTGCAGACTTCGGATTCGCGGGAGCTTGTCGTCGTGCTGACGGACGACACTCAGGTCGGTCAGGAGCAGGGTCTATTCAAGGCGCGGAGGAAAGAAATGTCCATGGCCGCGCTTATCCCCGGGCTCAGGGTTAAGCTGGAAGCAACCTATGACACCCCAGACCGAGTGGTAGCGAAGTCGGTTTCCTTCAAAGGGGACGACTTGGAACAGGCCCAAAAGATCGAAGCTGGCATGCACGAAACCAAGGCGGAATTAGAAAAACAGAACGCTGAGCTGAAAGCGCAGAACGAAGCCTTGCAACAGCACCAGCAGCAGATCGCAGCCAATCAGGCGGCAATTGACGCTGCTACAGCACGGTTCGGCCAATTGGATGAATATTACATTCTCGATGAGGTTACGGTTTACTTTGCTAATGGCAAGGTCAACGTTGATCCGAAGTACACTTCCCAATTACTGGCGCTGGCGGAGAAAGCCAAGACTGTCAATGGCTACATGATCGAGGTGAAAGGCTATGCTTCCTCTGTCGGCAGTGCGGCTCTGAATCAACAGCTCAGTGAGGATCGTGCCGACGCGGTGACTAGTATCCTTCTTCAGCAGGGCAACGTTCCGCTCACAAGAATGCTGGCACCCGGCGCCATGGGAGAGAGTCACCCGGTCGGCAACAACGAAACGGAGCAGGGACAAGCGGAAAATCGTCGCGTAGTGGTACGCGTTCTGCAGAACAAGGCCATCGCCGGGGTATAGAGACGAAAACTTGTCCGCTGATAAGTGACAGCAAGGCGGTCGAGGTGCTGGACTCTGACCCTATCCCAGCGCCAGCAGCAGCTGTGCCCAGCAATGTACCCACCGAGGAAGGAGTGTACCGGGCCTGATTTGTGGAAGATTGTGTGAACGGTGAAAAGGCAATATCCGCTTCCCTTCCCAACCCATTGAAAGGACTGGTGGGCGCGGCAGGATTCGAACCTGCGACCCATGCCCCACGCTGGCCTGGCTGACGGCGTCGATTCGTCGCAGAGCAGATCAAGGCCGAGCATCCGCGGTCAAAGTGCAATAGCGGCCGTGATGTTTGAGTCTGACTTCTCGAGTTGGTGGGTTCTAATGCTGGGAAATCAGAGCCGATCTTCTCTGGTATCGTAATACCTCCAGCTAGAACATCGTCATCAGTGTGGTGTTCTCCGGTTCTCGTGTGCAGCTCACCCCTTGCAGGCTGGCCAGTTCCGTCCTAGTCTGCAGGAACTCCTCTTCCCCAACTGCCTCTAACTATCTGAGAGCCCAACACGGGGTGAGTTCCACACCCATCGGCCTCCATTCATTGTCTGGCGAGAGGTGAGGTCTTATGAAATCGCGGCTTTGTTTTCCTTCTATTCTTACTCGGGTTGTTGTATTCACTTTCCCGTGGCTGCTGGCGGGTGCCGTGGCTGCTGGGCACGCCCAGACCATCGATGGGAACTTTTCCGAGTGGAGTTCGGCTGAAATCATTGGCACCGATCCCGCAGCCAACGTCAACCCCACCGATGTGGCCGACTGGCTCACCTTGTGGGCCACCTTTCAGAACGGCAACCTGCTGCTCAGCTACCAGACCGTCCAAAACATCGATTTCAACAATAATGCCTGGCGTTACGAGGTGCTCCTCGACACCGATTCCAATCCCCTTACCGGCTATCGCGGAGCGTCCGGAAACTATAAGCTTGGCGCCGACTATATGGTCGAAGGAGGTACGATCTATCGCTACACCGGGACCGGCACCAATTGGTCGTGGAGCTATGTCGGCACTGCCAGCTATGCCATCAGCGGCAATCGTCTCGAAATGGCGGTTCCCGGCGCCAGCCTGGGTATCACCGCCTCCATTTGGATCAAGATCCAACTGGTGGGCAACAATGCTGCCGGCCCCGACTTCGTCCCCAAAGACATCGCGGGCTTCTCCTATCCGCGGGACCAGATCGTGTTGGACTGCGACTTCAGCCCGTGGTCCGGTATAAACCCTCTCGGAACCATCCCCGCCGGCAATACCACCAATATCGTCGACTGGACCGGGGCATGGGCTCTGAGCCAGAATGGAACGTTTTACCTGAGCTACACGACGGCGAGTCCCATCGACTTCACCCACAACGGCAGCCGTTACAACCTGCTTCTGGATACCGACAACAATCCCAACACCGGTTACGTCGGACTGCCGGGTGGGGCTGGCGCCGAGTATCTTATCCAAGGCGGCAATCTTTATCGTTATGCGGGCACGGGCACTAACTGGGCCTGGACCGAGGTAACGCCTCTGACTTACTGTGTCTCGGGCAACCAAGTCGAACTGGAGGTGAACGAGCAGTACTTGGGAGTATCCAGCGGCAATTACACCCTGGGAATACGCCTGTTCGGCGACAATCCCACGACGTGGGACCTGGCGCCGGCCCAGGCGCCCGGATTTGAAACTACCTTGGTGAACGTGCCCAAAGGAGAACTTGACCCTGCCTTCGGTTCCGGCGGCAGGGTGATGACGAACTTCTCCGGCGGCAACGACTCCGCCTCCGGAGTAGCCATTCAGAGCAACGGCGACATCGTCGTGGTGGGCACCACGTCCAACCCGGCAGGTACGCAGGGCACCAACTTCGCCGTGGCCCGTTATCTCCCGAACGGTACGCTGGACACCAGTTTCGCCGGGACCGGCAAGGTCTCCACCGACTTTTTTGGCGCCAATGACTCGGCCAGCGGCGTCGCGATTCAGAGCAATGGAAACATCGTCGTGGTGGGCACCACGACCAATCCGAAGCTTGGCACAGGGACCGAGTTCGCTCTGGCCCGTTATCTGCCAAATGGAACCTTGGACCCCAGCTTTGGCGATAACGGCGAGGTGGCCAATAGCTTCCTGGGCGCAAGCGATGTAGGCGCCGGGCTCGCGATTCAGAGCAATGGACAGATCGTTGTAGTGGGGAACGACGGTGGAGGCGGCCACTCTGTCCTGGCCCGGTATAACAGCAACGGCAGCTTGGACACCAGCTTTGGCACCGGCGGGTATGTCAGTGTCAGCAATCCGGCATTGGCCGACGCACTTGCCCTGCAAGCGGATGGAAAGATCGTGGTCGCCAGCGTCGGGTTGCTGATACAACCGGGCGTGAGCTACGGCTCTGTGGGCCGTTTCAATCCTGACGGCAGCGTCGATACCACCTTCGGCACCAGCGGGGTCACCGCCTTCCCTGGCGCGGCAACTGCCGTTGCCCTGCTGCCGAGCGGCAACATCCTGTCAGTGGGGTGGGTCCCCCCCGTCGCCAACACGATGGTGGGACTGCTTACCAGCCTCTTGTTCGGAGAGCTTAACCCGGACGGCCAGTACGTAGCGCAGCTCTCGAGTCAGTACATCGAAAACGTCCCTTATTTAGCCGCGCTGGCCGTCCAGTCCGACGGCGAAATTGTGGCGGTCGGCAGTTTTCTGCCGGAAAGTACATCGTCTCAAGACTTGGCTCTGACGCGATTCAACGACAACTTGGGATTTGACTATAGTTTCAGCCCCGTCACGGGGCTTGTTTATAGTAGTACCGTCCCCCTTTCGGTACAGGCCGCCACGAATTTCCCCGGCTATAGCGCTACAGGATCCGCACTGGCGCTACAGGCGAACGGAGACATCGTGGCCGTGGGAACTGTTACCAACGCCCAAGGAGGTACGAGTTTCCTCATAGCCCGCTATCGCTAGCCAGAGTCCGGCTGGCGGTCGGAGTCCGCCTTCCCGTTTCCAATTTCGGGCAGTGCCGTCGCTCGTTGCACAAACGTCTTCATGATCTCTTGCTTGTGTTTTCTCCCCGAACTGGGATATGGAATCAGCACTACGGAATCCGGGATCCCGGCGGCGGCCTGGGCAAGGAAAGCTGATCTTGACCGGGCAGGTTGAAACGGGTGTCGCCCGGGTTGTTCCTGCCCGGGTGCAAAACCACAGAGGTGTTCATGTGCTTATGAGTGCAAGGCACCGTTCGTCGTTGGCCATTACACTCACAACGATCGAGGCTCCCCCCCACCCGCCATCCTGTGTCCAATGAATACCAAGCAACACCAAGTGAGCACTCCCTCAGACCGCACTTGCATTGTAGCGAAGCGTCCTCCGTTTGCGGGAGAGAGCACAATTGCTGTTTGGGACAGACTTACTTCCAGACTGGTACGTGTTCCCACACGCAGAGGGCCACATGAAACCTGATCCCACCAAACCGATGTCGGGCTGGCGGAGCGCATGGCGGAGAATCAGGAATGCGGCGCGATGGGACTTCGCTTCGATGATTTGCGGCATCAGGCAATAACAGAGCTTGCTGAATCTCAAGCCAGCGACCAAACCATCATGTCTATCGCGGGACATGTATCGCCAAGTATGCTTGCCCACTACAGCCATGTGCGACTCGCGGCGAAACGCCACGCTCTCGACGCACTGTCAAGCAAGCGGCGTCCAGAGGCGGAACGGCCGGCCAAAGAGGAGGGTTATGGCAAAAACCACGGCACAAATTCTGATGCGCGTCTGGAGACGGCCTTGGAAGTGGTTGAAAACATGGTGAGCGCGGCAGGATTCGAACCTGCGACCCATGCCTTAAAAGGGCATTGCTCTACCACCTGAGCTACGCGCCCACTGCGGGCTAATCTGCTGCTGCTGTGGTACTTGCTGACAATTCTACCATTCGGTGCTGAGGGGCCGCTGGACGGATGTCACCAGAATCGTCACCAGTCGGGCTCCATTCCGGTTCCTGGCCGAACGCTGCCAGCACGCGATCCGAACTCGGATGAACGTACCTCATCGCCACCCCCAGCGAAACCCAGCCCATTATCTTACACAGAGTCCAGGCGTCCATAGATGGCGACGTAGCCAGACGAGTGGCGAAGCTATGACGCAAGCTGTAAAGCAGGAATGGCCGGACTTTCGACATCTTCAACGCCTTCTGATGGGCTTTCCGCAACGAGGCGTGAGTGATGTGACCAGATCTCGAATCTTGTGATGGGAATATCCACCCAGGCGCTGAACAGCCGGTACTGAGGTGACGGGCTTCCAAGATGCAACGAACACGCGCGGTCATTGGTAACGTTCTCCTGGCTGCAGCCGTCTTCCCTTCACGAACGGACAGGGTGCCGTAGCGGCCGCTGGCGAAGCCGGTGAAGTTCATCCGGCCGAAGTCCACAGTTGTAGAGAATTACAGCAACGTCGGCAGCAGTGGACTCGCATGAACTAGGTAACGACTGAACTCATGACGACGCGATCCCTGCCGGGTTCGGCGCCGGCCATCGTCACCCTCGGGGACTTCTCCAGTACATTCCATTCCTCTGCCAGACGCAGGGTGCGGCGCAGAACTCGCAGTTCCCGGTTGATGCTCTCATCCTTTTCAGGTTTCTACCGTATTGGCAATTTGAGCTTCGTCCCGAAATAATCAAATGCACCATGCTGACATCACAATGTTCCTCCTCGGCGTGATCTTCGCAATCATCGGAGCCCTCATTGTCTTCCTATGGCGGATTATCCAAAGCGGGGAGCATGGCGGATGAGCCCAGCGGAAACCGCGGCGCCGGGGGAGTGGCAACGGGTTTCCGCGGTTGGAAGTCAGCATGTTATGCGACGAGCGTAAGTAGGGCGTGGCTTCGCGCCGGTCTTGCGTAAACCTACTGCCACCAGAACTGCCACAAGAAAAAGCGAAAGATGAAGGAATAGCGAGACGAGGCATTACCGAAAACGAAACCGCGGGCCTAGCCCGCTGACCCACGGCGGCCCCGCCCAGGTGCAGGAACACCTGAACAACCGCATCCACATACGCAACAGGCAGCGTGACACGCACAGGCTAGAATGCGGCGACGGGGAACGTGGCCCTGCGGGGGGGATCATGCAAGGCTAGCCCGCAAGATGGCCATGACGGCCTGATTTCTGCATGAATAGAGGCACTGGTCTTCTTGACAGGCCCTTCGGTCCGGTGTAGAAACCCACCCCATGACTTTGGCGGTCGAGTAATTGGCCTCGCAACAATGATCTCGGCCTGAGAAAGCAGCACCTCCCCTAAACAGCTTTTTTCAGGAGTTCCCCGAATTTCGCAGGTGAGGGTTGGGCCCTTGTGGAACAGCCTTGCTGCTCATTGTGTCGGCTGCTGTTCACTCATCATTTCAATCGAAAAGGAGAACCGAAAATGAAAAGCCTCAAGAGAATCTTGATCATCGCGGCAGTATCGCTATGGGAACATATGTTTTCTAAACGCTTTTTGACCGCTCAGCAGCCGTGATCCTGGCCCTGGCCGGAGTGCTTTCGATCCGCGCGAGCATTCCCGGACCGAATGGCGTGATCTACGGCTGCTACGACAAGAAAGGAAATTTCCGCATCATTGACAACGCGGTGGAAGCCTGCAAAAGCAACGAGACCCAAATAAGCTGGGGTCCAAGCCAAGCCTACATCACAACAAGTTTAGGGAGTCCTACGCCTGGTGTGGAGGTCGGTCAATCTGCGTTTATTGCGAGCTTGCCCCTTTTGCCCCCAGGGGCATACGTGATTGACGCCAGTACGAACCTTTACAACGAAGACACTACATATTCCGCTGGTTACTCATGCACGTTGCATTTCAACGCCTATTTGGGCAATAACGAAACCCTGGGCGCAGTGTCCGCAGTTAACATGGAGCCACAAGCCGCTATCCCAAATCAACAGGCTAACGTAGGGAGTATATCGATACACGATGCGCAGTTGTTCTCGGTTCCAACTCAGATCAGCTTGCACTGCGATGCGAACACGGCTGGGTCCAATACCGTCAACGCGCAAAATACGGTACTCCGTGCGACCCTGGTTGGAGGAGTCGCTACCGAACCATACCATACCTTCCCGTACCCAAATTGTGCTTTTGATTGTCAGTAGCATACCACGTTGCGCGGCAAAGCCCTGGTTGGTGCGGTATTCGGCGTTCGACAGAAGAGTCGCAGCAACCAAGTAGTGCTGGCCGCTGCAACTGTAACCGAAGAGTTGAAGTGGGAATCGTGATTTAGTAGGTCTTGCAACGAACTTCAGACCGCTCCGTCCCGGACAGGCGGGGCGCCATTCCCGGTCGCTTGATAACGCCTTAGGGTGCAGTACCCGAGCCTAGGGCTTCACATCACGGTAACGTGCGGGGAACAGAGTCGGTGCGGGAGTACTGAGAGGGCCCTAGTGCTTAGATGCCCAGGGCCGCGCTCCGTGCCACTTTTTCTTGCCTCACCGCACCACACAAGTAATGACTGCGATAGTGTTTTTAACACTACAGCAATCATCTGCGCGTACCTTGAGGGAGGTGAACCAATGCCGGTATGACTTTTAGCTAGGAGATAGGAATGGCGTGCAGGGTGTGCCACTCAGAGAACCGAGGTGCGTTTGAGAGCGAAATTAGCATCCATCTTCCCAGACTCGACAATCTGACGAAGCCAACCGTCCTGGTATTTCCGAAACTTCTTGTCTGTTTGGAGTGTGGCCGGGCAGAGTTTGGAATTGGGAAAACCGAACTGCGCAGGCTCGCCGAAGCCAGTGACGCAGAACGCACTGCATTGTAGGAAGCGAGTGGAACGCCGCTACCGAGTCACAAACGACTCCAAGACTGGAAACATTCGAGAGGAGAGCCTTGTTCCGCGTCAAGAAGAGTCAATGCTCAACATCGACATCGACGGCCTCAAAGACGACTCCTCGTGGCGACGACTGACGGCACTACTCAGTGAAATCACAGTCTCCGATGAGTGGCTCGAAACGATGAGGGCACGGTTGATGGCCCGCATAGAGCCCGCTCCAAATGACGCTGGGCCCGACACCGAGGGATAAGAGGGCCACGCCATCTACAGGAACATCGTGCTCCCTCGGCAGCATCGCCTTAGCGATTGGCCGACATCTCTGTGCCCCCGAGGCGCCGCTTGCGCTCGCTCAGTGCCAGCTTCTCCTGGAGAAGTTTCTTGAGCCTTTCAAGACGATAGGATTCAGTTTCCCGTTCAAGGTTCTTCAACTTCAGGGAGTGTATGTAATGCTGGAAACGTTGCATGATTGGAATCCCGCACAACTGGATTTACATAGCCCGCGCTGTCCTGGAGTAGCAACGTGACCTACACGCACCCCCGCAGCAACGGACGGAGCCTATAACATTACCTCGTAGTGGCGTCCATGTCGTTGCCCTGCAACAATCAAGTCCGTTAATTTTTCACCGCTCACGAAAAAGACGGTTTCGGGTAGTTTCAGAAAAGTTGAGTCTCGGCGAAGACCCCTGAAGCGCGATCTGATCGACGTTCAACCTCGCGGACCGGATTGACTCCCTCCGAAACCCAATGCTAAGGTTTCCGGAAATTCCAGCCCAGGGGCCAGTCATGGAACTTCGCAAACCTGAGAAAGGGTCGCACGAAATTCTGCTCAGGGGCCTCCGTCGCGATCGAGGGAGTGAATCGCAACGGCTTGAAAAGCTCAAGAGACGCCTCCGGGAAAAGATTGCGTCGCTCAATGGGCGCCAACCGGCCATAGGAGGCACAGATCTGAGGCCGTGGGCTACTTCGTAACAGGTCAGCTGCCTTCCGTTACCCCGCCCGCTTCACGACCAGAGCTTCTCCCGCCCGATGCTCTGGCTGTACTCGCGGTTCTTGATCTTGATCCAGCTGGTCCGCTCGCCCTCCATGTAGCGCCCCCGCTTCCACTTCGCCACCACGCCCTCGAGATCTCGGGCGCAGACTAAAGCCTCGGTGGCCTTGTCACGACAACAGATCACGAGGTCATCAGCATAATTCAGGATGTACGCTTTCAGACGCTTCTCGTGCCCCAACTTCTTCCAGCCGAGCACGAACCGACGCATGTACAGATTACTCTTTCCGCTGTCCGGTCCCGGATAGCGGGTACTCCTAGCGGCCGCTGTTTCCCGTCCGGCTTCGGTATATAGACTCGCCGCACAGGAAGTGGTTGATAGGTTCGGCTCTTCAGCTCTTGCGCCAGTTCGTCCAGCTAACGCTCTACTCCGTACGTCTCGATGTCTTCGAACGTCTGATTGTCCCCGCCTGCCGCTCCGCCATTGGCTTTGCAGCACGCGTAAGCAAATGCCAGAACGTCCTTGCGATACACCTTGTCGTACAGAGCATGGAAGCGTAAGTTGGGCGATTCCTTCGCTTTGTCGTGCAACGCCGTCTGCAACTTCAGAACGCTTGCTGGGGTTGTTAGGGTTCGACACCAATCCCTCCGCCTTCGTCGCTTCTTGCGTTTCCTTTCAACTGAGGCCCCTTCCCTCCACCGGCATTACCCGGCTTCATCAGTATTACGGGCCTCTCCGTCACCCCAAACAGCCCGGCCTGTCTCTCACGAGGTGCCGGTTGATCGCTCTGCGATCACCGCTGGGGCTTCCCGTGTTGCTGGTGGTCAACTTTGCCTACATGCCGTCGCCATTACCCCGGCGGAACTCGTTCGCTCGTACTGTCCCATCAGCGGCGGCCCGCCCACATTACACGGGGGGAGGGCTCCTGCGTTAATCGTTTCGAGGCCTGCTCAGCGTTCACTTCACGTTACGGCCTGCATGCTCGCCAAGTCGCCTAAGCGACCCTCTACACCGGAGGCTCCGACGGCTTCGTTTCCTCCACCGCCGCTCCGATTGCTTCCGGGTGGAGCGAACCCAGTTCCCGGGCGGGACTTTCACCCGCAGTGGACCAGTGCCTTTTCACGGCGCACGTGCAATCGCGATTTATCGTCAACTGACTCCGGGCGCGCGGATCAATTTCTATCCTTTCATTGACTTGCCGTACCTCCGGTCCTAAGATTTCAGCCCAATGATCGGCCAGACAATCTCGCACTACCGCATCCTGGAAAAGCTCGGGGGCGGCGGCATGGGTGTCGTCTACAAGGCCGAGGACACCCGCCTCCACCGCTTCGTCGCTCTGAAGTTCTTGCCCGATGAAGTCGCCCAAGATCCGCAGGCGCTGAGCCGTTTCGAGCGCGAAGCGCAAGCCGCATCCGCCCTAAACCATCCCAACATCTGCACGATTCACGACATCGGCGAAGAAGACGGCAAAGCTTTCATCGCGATGGAATACCTCGAAGGGACCACGCTGAAGCATCAGATCGGTGTGCGGCCCATGGAGCTCGACGTCCTGCTTCCGCTCGCCATCGAGATCGCCGACGCCCTCGACGCCGCTCACGCCAAAGGTATCATCCATCGCGACATCAAACCCGCAAACATCTTTGTCACCGACCGCGGCCACGGCAAGATTCTCGACTTCGGCTTGGCCAAAGTGTCGCCGCGAGGCAGCCGCGTGGACCAGACCGGGGCGGCGACCGCGACGCTAGTGGACGAAGCATTCCTCACCAGTCCAGGCTCGACCGTAGGCACTGTGGCATACATGTCTCCCGAACAGGCCAAGGGGAAAGAGCTGGATCGCCGTACGGATCTGTTCTCTTTTGGCGCCGTCCTGTACGAAATGGCGACCGGCGTTGTGGCCTTCCGCGGAGACACATCGGCCGTCATTTTTCATGCGATCATCGAGCGCGCTCCGGCTCCCCCCACTCGGTTCAATCCCGACATCCCGCCGAAGCTCGAAGAGATCATCAATAAGGCCCTCGACAAAGACCGTGAGCTGCGCTACCAGAATGCCGCCGATATGCGCGCCGACCTGAAGCGTGTGCTCCGCGAATCGCAGTCGGGACGGACCTCGACTTTAGAAGTGGGCGAGCTGCCTCCGGCAGGCTCCAGCGGATCCGCGCCAAGGGTCGCATCTGCAGGCAGTGTTCCTGCGGTTGCCGCCGCGAGTAGCGGTACACTCCCGGCGGTCTCGAGTGGCGCGCATCCAGCTGCGGCCAGTTCCGCCTCCGTTGCAACACAGGTTCCGCGTCCGAAGTGGACTCTGTATGCCGGTCTGGGGGCGCTGGTTTGCATCGTTGCCGCCGTGGCATTCCTCTTCTACCACCAACGGCCCCACGCGATTGGCGAGAAGGATTCCATCCTTGTCACAGATTTCGTCAACACCACCGGCGACCCGGTCTTCGACGGAACTTTGAAGAAGGCCCTTACGGTTGACTTGCAGCAGTCTCCGTTTCTGAACGTAGTCTCCGATCAGCAGGTGCAGAAGACGTTGAAGTTCATGGGGCGCTCGCCGGATGACGCGATTACGAAAAACATTGGCCGTGAGATTTGCCAGCGTGACGGAATCAAAGCGTTGCTGACGGGGTCGATAGCCCTGGTGGGAAGCCAGTATCTGATTACGCTCGAGGCGCTGAACGGATCGACAGGCGACTCGCTGGAGCAGGCGCAGGTGCAAGCGTCGGGAAAAGATGCGGTTCTTGGATCGCTGGGGACGGCAGCGACCAAGCTGCGTGAAGCGCTGGGCGAATCACTCGCGTCGGTGCAACAGTTCGACAAGCCGCTGGACCAGGCAACGACGTCTTCGCTCGAAGCGCTGAAAGCCTTCACGCTCGGCGACCAGCTGCACAACAAGCTGGAAGACATTCAGTCCGTGCCGTTTTACCAGCGCGCGATCGAGCTGGACCCAAACTTCGCGCTGGCGCATTTGCGGCTGGCAGTGGTCGCCGGAAATACGTCACAATTCACGCTGCGGGCGACAGAGGTAGCGAAGGCGTTCGAATTGCGAGATCGCACCAGCGAGTATGAGCGGCTCTACATCAATGCCTACTATTACCTACAGCTAGGAGATGTTGAGAAATCGATTCAAGGCTGGGAGCTAATGAAGCAGACCTATCCGCGCGACTCCGTTTCGCGGACCAATGTGGCGGTGGATTATGGGTTGATTGGGCAGTTTGAAAAAGCGATTGAGAACTGTCTGGAGTCAATCCAGATTGAGCCGGACACGTTGAACTGCTACACCGGGGGAGCAAGCTATTACCGTGCACTGGGCAAGATGGACAATGCGGATGCACTCCTCGCGCAGGCAGTCCAGCGAAACATAAAAAGCTCGGCCCTTTCCTTGGCTCTGGCGGCAGCGGCACTGTTCAAGGGCGACAACGCGACAGCAGCCCGCCTGCAGGAACAGGCGAAGACCAGTCCGCAGGGTGAGCTCGGAGCTCTGGGACAGCAGGCCGCTCACGCAACGGCATTGGGCCAGGTCGGGCAAATGCGCGAGTTGAGGACGCGAGCCGCAGAGAAAGCCAAGAGCTTGGGCATGGCCGATTCCGCGGCCAACCAATTGATGCTGGAAGCGGTGGCGGAAGCGGAGTTCGGATACTCGGCGCGCGCCGCAGAGGACCTTGACGCGGCGGTCGCATTGTCACGCGACTCGTTATTTCTGTCCAATGTGGCGGATGTGGCTGCTGCTGCGGGACTGGAGCAGAAGGCGGAAGCGCTGATCGCGGAGGCGCGCAAGGGGCGGCCGGATGACACACTCGTGCAGAAAGTAGTGGGCCCGCGCGTTGAGGCGCGCTTGCAAATGCGTCACGGGAAGGTGGTGGCCGCCATTCAAACCTTGTCTGGCGCGCAGCAATATGAAGAAGGAGTTTATTTCACCACGCACGTGGTGCGGGGCAACGCCTATCTGGCGGCTGGCGATGCAGCGCACGCGGCGGCGGAGTTCCGTAAATTTCTGGCGAGGCAAGGCCAGTGGCCGTTCAGCGGCTACTATCCGCTGGCGCAACTTGGACTGGCACGCGCTCTGGCGGCGCAGCATGACAATGCGGGCTCGCGCACCGCCTACCAGGACTTCTTCGCCTCGTGGAAGGACGCCGATCCGGATGTCCCAATCTTGAAACAAGCCAAGACGGAGTACGCGAAGTTGCAGTAGCCTCAGAAGCCGCTTCTAAGCCCGCTCCATACCCGCTTACATAGCCCCCTGGTGCGCCCGCACAAGAGCCACTAAGCCGAATGGACGGGGGGTGCCCGACCCTTTGCGACTGAACATTCCCTTTTGCGGACAGCGCCAAGAAAGGCGCGAGCCAACACTCAGGGCAGATTGAAATACTCGACACAATGGCGGCACACTTCGGACCTTACCTCAGGGCTGGATTGACTCGCCCTAAGTGGTGTCCTACCATACCCTGCCATCGCGCGTTCCTCAAATGCCACTGAAGATGGAGACACACATTTCGGACGACGTGCTCATTCTGCACTGCCGCGGACGTATTGTGTATGGCGATGAGGCCGCGGCCTTCCGCGAGAGAATCAAGAACATCCTCTTCGGCACCAACCAGATTGTCGTGAACCTGAGCGGAATTGAGTATATCGACAGCGGGGGCTTAGGCACGCTGGTGGGAACGCTTGCCTCGACTCGAAACCAGCATGGCGAGATCAAGCTGGTGCGCCCGTTGCCGCGCGTGGCGGACTTGCTTCGGCGGACGAGACTAGATACCGTGTTCAAGTCGTATGAGAGCGACGATGATGCGGTGGCGGCCTTCCGCGCCAAGCGTTAGCCCTCACCCGATTTTTTCTCGGTTTGGCTTGCTTTTGGCGGCGGCCTACGATTTTCGTCCCATACGGAAAAGGCACTCTACCGGTGATCGGCCAAACCATCTCGCACTACCGCATCCGTGAGAAGCTGGGCGGCGGGGGCATGGGTGTGGTGTACAAAGCTGAGGACACTGAGCTTGGTCGCTTCGTTGCCCTAAAATTCCTGCCCGATGACCTAGCGCAAGACCCGCAGGCATTGGAACGCTTTCGCCGCGAGGCGCGTGCTGCTTCAGCCCTGAACCATCCCAACATCTGCACCATCCACGAAATTGGCAAGCATGAAGGCCAGTCTTTCATCGTCATGGAGTTTCTTGAGGGCATGACGCTGAAACATCGGATAGCAGGTAGACCGTTGGGGTTCGAAACTGTGCTATCGCTAGGGATTGACATCGCCGATGCACTGGACGCGGCTCACTCCGCAGGCATTGTCCATCGTGATATCAAGCCTGCCAACATCTTTGTCACGAAGCGTGGGCACGCAAAGATTTTGGACTTTGGGCTGGCCAAAGTGACGCCCGGCCCCAGCAACGTGGGAGGTGCTGGGGCGATGTCGCAAGCGACTGTGACGCTGGAAGAGCACCTAACCAGTCCGGGAACTGCGGTAGGCACCATTGCCTATATGTCGCCCGAGCAGGTCCGAGCGAAGGAGTTAGATTCGCGCACCGACCTGTTCTCATTTGGTGCGGTTCTCTACGAGATGGCAACGGGAACACTGCCTTTCCGTGGAGAAACTTCAGGTGTGATCTTCAAAGCCATTCTGGATGGGACGCCCACGCCAGCCTTGCGGCTCAATCCCGACCTGCCGCCCAGGCTGGAAGAGACCATCAACAAGTGTTTGGAGAAAGATCGTAATCTGCGGTACCAGCATGCCTCGGACATTCATACCGATTTGCAGCGACTGAAGCGGGATACGGATAGTGGAACAACTGGGGTCATGCCTGCGGGGATTGTCCCTGCCGCGAGTGCGACGGCAGTTGGGAAGACGTCGCCAAGAAAGCATTGGTTCATCGGATTAACCGGCGTAGCCATGATCGTGATTGGACTCTTCGCTTATTGGATCATGCCCCCCCTGCGCCGACCCAGAGTGTTGAGTTCCGCCCAGCTCACCTATGATGGCCTGCCGAAGCATCCTCCCGTCCTGACTGATGGCTCACGGCTTTACTTCGCGGCTACTGGCCCTCCAACCGGCCCATATGTGCTGTCCACAACGGGAGGCGATGCCGCTCGTCTCCCGATGCCCGATATGGCTCCGCTCGCGTTTGAACAACTAACTGCGATCTCTGCGGACGGTTCGAAGCTCTTGCTCCAGAGCACCGAAGGTTACTTATGGCGAGGACCTCTGTGGGTCATCCCCACCGTCTCAGGACCGGGACGCCGAATCAGCGATGTGACCTCCACAGACGCCGCCTGGTTGCCCGACGGCAAGCGGATTGTGTATGCCAGCGGTCGCGCGCTCTACGTTGCGAACGGCGACGGTACTGGCTCACGCCCGCTCGTGAACTTGAACGGCACACCCTCTTGGATTCGGTGGTCACCCGACGGGCAAAACTTGCGGTTCACGGTGACCGATCCACAAACGAAGGCGACCTCGCTCTGGGAAGTGAGGGGCGACGGTTCCGGTCTTCACGCTCTGCTTGCAGGCTGGAATGAGCCGCCTGCCGAATGTTGTGGCGCGTGGACGCGTGACGGGAAGTACTTTGTCTTCCAGTCTAGACATAATTTCAGATCCGACCTCTGGGCCATTCAGGAGAAGCCCGGACTGTTTCGAAAGCGCGATCCGACCCCAGTGCAATTGACCAGCGGCCCGCTGAGCTTTCAGGGGCCACAGCCGAGCTACGACGGCAAGAAGCTTTTCGCCGTGGGCGTACAAACGCGTGGAGAACTGGTCCGTTACGATCAAAGCTCAAACCAGTTCGTCCCGTATCTCTCCGGCATCTCGGCCGACACCCTAGATTTTTCGAGAGACAGGCAATGGGTTACATATGTGGCCGTACCTGAAGGTACACTGTGGCGAAGCAAGTTGGATGGAACCGAGAAACTTCAGCTTACGTTCCCGCCGATGGTGGCCTATTTGCCGCGTTGGTCCCCGGACGGTAAGCGTATCGCTTTCCAGGCCATCTCTACCAGCAAGCCCTGGACGATGTACACGGTCTCCGCCGACGGAGGGAACCTGGAAGAGATCAAGCCTTGGCCCGGAGACCCTGGCTGGTCGGCCGATGGCAACTCCTTGGTTTTCAGCAGTGCACCTCTGGTGTTTGATCCGGGCGCTTCGACCAAGAGCACGATTCAGATCATGGATTTGAGGTCCCGCCAGATTTCCACTTTGCCGGGTTCGGAAGGCTTTTACTCCCCTCGCTGGTCTCCAGATGGGCGCTACATTGCGGCCCTGCAAGCGGACACAAACACCCTGCGAATCTTCGACCTTTCTGGCCGGAAGTGGTCTGAGCTGGGCGAGATCGGAGTCGCTTATCCGAACTGGTCACTCGACTCAAAATACATATACTTTCGGTCCGTCGCGCGGGATGCGAGGTGGCTCTGTCGTCTTCGCGTTGCTGATGCCAAACTCGACCGATTGGGAAGTCTGAAGGACCTGCGGGAGACCGGGGTTTTTGGCTGGTGGTGGGTTGGGTTGACCCCTGACGGTTCGCCTCTGCTCTTGCGCGACATCGGAACCAATGAAATTTACGCCCTAGATGTTGATCTTCCCTGAGAGTAGATTGGTTATTGCGGTTAGGTGAGAGATGATTTTTCCGCGTAAGCAGCACACCCCCCTCCTGAAGGAAGCCAAAACCGAGTACGCGAACCCGCAACCGTAGCCGTGCTTATCGCACGCTGGATCGGTTCGCGGCAACAGAGTGAAATCACGCGACCGCGCTCGAGAGATGCCGCTTCGTTGGCGGCCCAGGTTGTCACTTCTTGGAGTAGAAAAGAGTCCCGCCGATGAAGAACCTGCCCAATCGTCGCATCTGCTCGCGCCGGAGGAACGCGATCAGCTCGCGAGAAACTGGATTCTCTGCGTGGCCAAACGAATGACCAGACTCCCGCTATGGCTAGCGCCCCAACCACAAAGGGCCTCCGCGTCATCTGCTAGCAGCTCTGAACTGTTGGTGTAGTGCCGCCGAGACGCCGGCAGGGACCAAGCGGACCGTCGTACTCCGTCCTCTCGCTTTAGGCCAGCTCAAAGGATGTTAAGGTTTCCGCCCATGACGAATGGTTATCGGAGAGCGTTATCCCCGACGCCTGGTGGCAAACAAGACTTGGTTGCCAGCTTGAGGGTACGGGGGAAATGGAATCGGGTTTTGAGGCCTGCGTGGGTTCAGGTCGGACGCCGAGAATACGCGTTCAGTCGCGAGCTCTCTCTCCACTTCCATGCGGTGGAGACGATGTCGTGCAGGTCACGCGACGCGGTCCACGCCAGCAGTTGCTGCGCTCGGCCGGGATCGGCCACCAGCGCTGGAGGATCGCCAGAACGCCGCTCGGCAACCTGGCGGCGCACGGCTCTGCCCGTGACCTCCTCCACCATGTGGATCACCCCCATGACCGAGTGCCCCTTCCCTGTTCCAAGATTCACGGCGAAGGAAGGGCTGCCGTCAGCAATCCGCTCGAGTGCTCGCACGTGAGCTTCCGCCAGATCGTTGACGTGGATGTAATCGCGGATACAGGTGCCGTCGGCGGTCGGATAATCCGAGCCAAAGACGTGTAGACCGGGGCCCTCGGCGTCGGTTGCAGCCAAAGCCAGCGGAATGAGATGCGTTTCCGGATCGTGGAGTTCGCCGATCTCGCCGCTCTCGTCTGCACCCGCCGCGTTGAAGTAGCGGAGACTGGCAAAGCGCAGCCCGTAGGCTCGGTCATAAGCCTCGAGAGCGTTTTCAAGGAACAGCTTGGTGACTCCGTAGGGGTTCACGGGCTGCCGTGGCACGTCCTCGGTGATTGGAATCCTCGCAGGCGTGCCATATACCGCACAAGTCGAGGAGAAAATAAACCGCCGGACACCCGCGTCGAGGGCGGCATTCAGCAGGGTCAGAGCCGCCTCGACATTGTTGCGAAAATACTTCCGAGGATTCTCCACCGACTCGCCGACGTAGGCGTGGGCGGCAAAATGCATGACCGCGTCGACCCGCCTGAGAACGTTTCTGAGGCAGTCGACATCGGCGATGTCGCTGATGATCAGCTCGAATCCCTTCGCCAGCAATTCATGACCGGTCGAGAGATTGTCGTAGAGGAGGGCCTCATACCCATGCCGCCGTAGGATACGTGCCGCGTGACTTCCTATGTATCCCGCGCCACCCACCACCAGCACAGCCATTGCCCTCTCCTCTTCAAACTTCAACACTCTCAGCCCAGACCCGGCGGGCATGGCACACTCCCACTTTCGAGCGCCCAGGCTACTGAGCTACCGGGTTCTTAACCGCAAGCTCGCAATTGTTCCAAGAGCCGGAAAGAGGAGATCCCTGCGGGTGCGACAACGCGCCCCCGCCCGGTCTGATGCTAAGCCACCTGCGCGCGGCCCATGGTTTTAAGCAGGAGATCGCGCAGTGAGACCAGACCCTTCAGCTCCTTGCCGCTGACAATCGGCACATGGCGGAATCCGAATTCCTTCATCAGAAAGAGGCACTCCTCCACGCTTTCGTTCACGTCAACCGCACGAGGATGTGGGGTCATCACTTCCGAGATTCGGGTCGTTCCAGGAGTCCGGCCAGCCGCGACCACACGGTTCATGACATCGCGCTCGGAGAAGATCCCCACCAGTTCGCCGTTCCGCAACACGGGCAGGGCGCCGATGCTGTGTTCCATCATGAAGCGCGCCGCCTCGAGCACGGTCTGTTCTGCTTCAATGGAATAGACTCTGCGATCCTTTACCAGGTCGTAAACAGTTGCCATGGGCTCCTCCGAGTGCTCGGGACGAGTGGCGGCTCCGCCAGGATGCGTTAGCCAAGGCAGAGTGGGTACTTTACCACATAGAGACCGGGTAGCGAACCGGCTGGCAATGGGAGAGATGACCGTCGGCGGTACGGCGTCACCGCAAGCCTAGCGCTCCACTAGGTCTTCCAGCGTTTCGAAGAAGCCGGGGAAGGAGATGACCGCGCTTTCGGCGCCGTTGATATAGGTTTCCCCCTGGGCCCGCAGTGCGGCGATCGCAAAAGCCATAGCGATGCGGTGGTCGCCCAGGGACTCGATCTGGGCGCCGTGCAACTGCTGCCTCCCGGGTATGGTCAAGCCGTCCTCCTGCTCCTCCACTTCCGCTCCCATGGCGCGCAGGTTGAGGGCTACGGCGTGGATCCGGTCGGATTCTTTCACGCGCAGTTCCTGGGCATCGTGGATGCGCATTCCTTCCTCGGTGAACGGCGCGACGGCGGCGAGAACCGGAATCTCGTCGATGAGTGCCGCAGAATCCGCGCCGGCAATCTCGGCGCCTTTGAGCCGGCCGCCCGCGATCTGTACCGTGCCTACTAATTCGCCGTGACGCTCTTCGAGTTGTGTGATGGAGAGATGCACCCCCATGGCCATGAGAATGTCCAGCAGGCGGGCACGCGTGGGATTCATCAACAGGTTTTCCACCACCAGTTGTGAGCCAGGAAAGAGTGCGGCCGCGCAGAAGAAGAATGCCGCACTTGAGAGATCGCCCGGCACCCGCGCCTCAATGGCATGCAGCCTCTGGCCTCCCACAATGCGAGTGACGTTCCCTTGCCGGCTCACCTCTGCGCCAAAGGCCCGCAGCGCAACTTCGCCGTGGTCCCGGGTGCGGAGTGGCTCTTCCACGCGGGTTTCGCCCTGGGCAAACAGTCCGGCGAAGAGCAGTGAGGATTTCACCTGTGCGCTGGCCACGGGCAGCATGTAGTCGATCCCCCGCAGCCGACCGCCGCACAGGCACAAGGGGGGAAGGTCCCCCCGTGCCGCCCGGATCTGCGCCCCCATGGCGCGCAGCGGCTGAATGATCCGCCCCATGGGGCGTTGCGACAGGGACGCGTCGCCCATCAACTCGGAGCAGAATGCCTGCCCGGCCAGGATCCCGCTCAGCATCCGCATGGTCGAGCCGGAGTTGCCGCAGTCCAGTGCAGCCGCTGGCTGGGCTAGCTCCAGTCCGTGGCCTTCGATTTCGATCTTGTGATTTGCACCCGGGCGCCCCTCCCAGGTTACGCCCAGCGTCCGCAGGCAAGCCAGCGTGCTGGCGCAGTCGGCGCCGGTAGAGAAGTTCTCCAGCCGCGACTTCCCTTCCGCGATCGCGGCCAGCATAGCGTACCGGTGAGAGATCGATTTGTCTCCCGGCAGGCGCAAGCTGCCGGAAACGCCGCGCGCGGGACGAACAGTGAGGCCTGGGCCCGGGTTCATTGTCGCTTCCTATATTCGGATGAACCCTCCCGACATGAGACATCGGAATTTCTTTACCGCTGGAAGGTCACGCCGTCGTCTTCACCTCAACGCTGGCTTCTCTCAGCACGTCGGGAGGTACCTCTTGGAGTGTGACCTGAAACTCGAACATGGGTGTCTCGCTACCGCGGCCCCAGCGGTTGAGTTCCCAGTGCGCGCGCACGAACTTCACGCTGGCGTGCCCGGTCAGATCAAGCAGCAGAGGTTGTTCTCCGCGGTAGAACTTTTGTGGGAACGAAAGCATGGGCTTCGGGTCCCAGGCTGCCCCATCGGACGAGCCATAGATGCTTAGGTCCAGCGACTCCTGTTCGATGATCCTTGTGATCTTCAACGTGAGCAGGAATACCCGGCTGGTGGCGCCGCCTACGTCGATGGATGAACCGTCGCCTTTGGTGCTGACCAAGGTTTTTTCGGGTACAAGAAAAGCATCCATCATGACCAGAGAATTGTAGCAAACAGCCACCCGAGACCTGAGGACGCTGGGCGCCAGCGGAATGCTCTGAAACATCCAGCGAGGCCGACAGCACTTTACGCGAGCCGATCGGCGAATTGACGGATCAGCCGTCCCACTTCTTCCGGCTGCTCCCACGGGGAGTAGTGCCCGGCTCGCGAAATGACCTTCAGCTCGCAGTTGGGAAGGTGCTGGCGCATCAAATCGCCGTCTGCGGTTGTCGTGAGCGTGTCCTCCTCGCCGATCAGGATCAGCGTGGGCACATGGATGGTCTTCAGGGTGGGGATGGAGTCCGGACGCTCCGCCATTCCCTGCTGCACTTGCGCGATGGCTTGCGGAGACATCTTCTGCATCATTTGCCGGGCCCCCTCGACGAGGTCCGGACGGGTCTCCATGGTCGTGCGCCCCAGCAGCTTTGGGATCTGAGCCTGCAGAAATTCTTCCGGACCGTGCTCCATGACGTCAGCCGCTGCCTTCAGGCGGTTGGCGCGGCCTTCGGGCGTATCGGCCTGGGCGCGGCTGTCCACGATTGCCAGACCTGCCACGCGCTCACGGAATCGTCTCCAGAACTCGAACAGCACGTAGCCTCCGATGGAGACGCCGGCAAAAAGAGCGCGGCCCACGCCCGCATCATCCAACACGCACGCTACATCCAGAGCATGCTTTTCCATCGTGGCCGGCCCCTCCCCGATCGCTGATTCGCCGTGCCCCCGAAGGTCGGGAAGGATCGCCCGGTAACGCGCAGTCAACGCCCGGGCGGCGGGCAGCCACAGCGCGTGATGGGCAGGAAAGGCGTGCAGCAGGACTACCGGGGGACCGGCTCCCGCCACCGCGTACGCGATCTGGGCGTCGCCGCTTCGCAGCCGATTCATTCAACGAAAGCCACTACGGGTTTGTCACCTGTTGCCCTTGCGATACCGGCAGATACTCTGGCTCTTCCGGCATGACGATCCAAGCCACCAGGTAGGCAATCAGACCCGGGACGAGCGCGCTGAAAAAGGTCACGACCAACCACAGAACCCGCACCAGCGTGGTATCGAGATCGAAATATTCGGCCAGCCCCGCGCATACTCCCGCTATCTTCCGTCCCTGGCGCGGGCGCAGCAGCCGCTTGCGCGCGATCACCGCCCCCACCCTCTTGCCACAGTAAGCGCAGAGGTTGGCATCATCCTGGATGACCTTGCCGCAGTAATTGCAGTACATGAGCCCACCCTCCTCCAGAAGAGGATACGCCGGATCAGGCATAAAAGTTCACGTGGGCCACGTCCGGTTCAGTCGATCCGGTAGGGCTCTCTGAGGTGGCGGCGGGCGATTGCTGCCGGCGGCGTGGTAGCGTTCGTGGCAATCACCGCATCGTACTTCCTCACGGCTAGGTCCCGTTTCAGCTGCAGATCATACATCTCGCCGGCGTAAAGGTTGGCCTGCTGCAGCGCTTCGGGGTCGGGGGTTTCTACCTGCCCGACCAGTTCATAGGCGGCTGCCGCCTTGGCATATTCCTTCTCACTGCGCAACAAGTCACCCAGATGCAAGGCTGCTCTTTCGTAATGCAAGCCGTCATACCTACCCTCGCGGCCGGCGTCCCAGAGGCGGCGGTATACGGCTTCGGCTTCTGCGTTCCGCGCCAGCGCCCGCAGCAGGGCGCCTTCTTCCAGCGCGAACAGAACGTTGTGGGGATAGCTCTGAATCAGGCTGCGTAAAAATGGCAGCGCGTCCTGGTAGCGGTGTTCCCGGCGCAGGAACAGCACCAGGGCAACCTTCGCGTCGACACTGGTTTCGCCCTGGCTGTTGGCAACTTCGTAGAGATCGCGCAATCCCTGCTCCTTGTTACCGGTGACCCCAACCAGCGCCGCCGCCAGCTTGGCACCCCAGGACAGGCTGCCCGTGACATAATCGTCTGCGCCCACCAGCAGCTTGGCGTCGGTGTACCGGGGATCCAGTTCGAGGACTCGCTCGTGATCGTGACGCGCGCCCACAGCGTTGCGCAGCGCCGAGAACCAGGCGCGCTCGATCAGCGCGGTGTAGATAGCAAACTGTGCCCGCGTCGCTCCCCGCGCATAGAGCGCGTCAAGGTCATTGGGATTCACTTTCAGTCGTTTTTCTTCTTCCTGTTCCGCCTCCCGGGTCAACTGCTTGATCTGTTCTTTCACCCCGGGGTCCGCCGGACGATGCGCAGCGGCCAGAAAACTCTGCTGGGCATATTCGCCCGTATTCAACGCCCCCATGCGATACAGCTCACCGTACATCAACGCCGCCAGGAGATGGTTGAGCGCGAATGGATCCCCGGGATGCCGGGTCCGCACTTTCTGGAAATCTTCGACGGAACGCTCATATTCCAGGTTGTAGAAGTGATCGAAGGCAATGGCGTTCAGGGGATCGGCAGGGCGGTATGCCAAACTGGAAACCGGCGTTATTGCCGTACCGGTTCCAGCCCCGTGCATCGAAGCAATGCTTCCGAGGCACAAGACCGCGACGCACCCCAACATGCAGCAGCAGAACCACGCCTGACGGCTCATGAACGGAGACACGTATGCCCCACTTTACAGGAAAGGCGGAACCAAAAGGAGCGACTTGCCCTTTCGGCTATAGATGCTGAAGATCACCATGGAATCAAAAAGTAATTACTCAAAGCTGTGCATCTTTAGCCTGGGGTTGAGGAATTCTTTCCGAGAAGGAATGTCGAAGCCGCCTTTTATTTTTTGTAACACATTCATAACAAATTACTTGCATCTCGCCCGACTTTGGTCCCTGGCTTGCCCCATGAACGCGGCAGGAGGTCTCTCAGAATGTCGGAAGTAGCTCATGACGCGCCGCAGGAGTTTTGGCGTCCGCCTGCAGCTGAACCCGCCGCGCTTGAGCCGAATGTCCAATCCAAAATGGTGGAAGTCTGTGATCGCTGCGAGACTGAGTTCATCGCCGGGTCGCGTTTCTGCCATGTGTGTGGGGCTTCGCGCTCCTCACACCGGGAGAGTTCGGCAGCTCGGCACTGGCCGCGCCGGATCCGCAAATGGTTGCGGCATCTGGAGTTTCACAATATCCAGCGCTGGGCTGACATCCTCAAGCAGCAGTTGGGGATCCCTACCGCTGCTCTGGTGTCGTTCATCGTCGGCCTTGGTTGTGTCGCCGGAGCGTTCCTGGTCGGACTGGTCTTTACCGTCCAGACGACATTGGATTGGCAGGCCGTACAACTTTGGCGCATTGAGTGGCTGCTGGGAGCAAGTGCCGCGTTCCTGGCAGGAATTCTTCTAAAGAAGTCGGCGAACTAGGGCGAACTAGTAAGTCGGGCCCTCCGTAACAGAAATCGGTTGAAGACCCTCCCCCGATCTTCACCGAGTCAGAGCTTGCTCCCCTTTCCTTCTCGACAAATACATGGCTACGGCGCTTCTTCCCGCTTTACCCGACCTGCTCGGGTTCTGCGATGGGAGATGTCCCCCGCCGCTGCTGTTGCATGCGATACAGGTGGTGAACCGGTCCGATCCCCCGCCCGAGGGGATGTGCCTTTGCGATCGCGGCGGAGACGTAGGCCTTGGAGAGAAGCACGGCTTCCGGAAGGCCGCGGTCCAGCGCCAGGTGGCAGGCCATAGCCGTGGCAAACGCGCACCCGGTGCCGTGGGTCGAGTTGGAGCGCTGCCGCTCCGCCTTGAATACCTCCTGCTCGATACCTCGTCCGGTCTTAAAACTGAGTAGGTCGATCGCTTTGTCGAGGTGTCCCCCAGTCACCACGACGTTCGCCGCTCCTGCCTCGTGCAGACGGGCCGCCGCTGTGCGCATCTGCTCGAGGCTTGCAACCGGCAGACCGGTCAGCGCCGCAGCTTCTGCCAGGTTCGGCGTTACTACGGCGGCCAGGGGCAACAAACGCTCGGCCAGAAGGCGGCTTCCAGCGGTGTCGATCAAGTCCGCGCCGGATGACGACTGCAGAACTGGATCGAGAACGACATTGGGCAACCGGGTGCGCTCAAGAAAGTCTGCCACAACTCTGCCCACTTTCGACGATCCCAGCATGCCAATGCGTACCGCGGCAATCTTGAGGTCGACCGCCAGTTCTGCCAGCGTCTCCGCGACCAAATCGGCTCCGCAGGGTTCCACTCGCCTGACTCCCGATGTGGATTGGACCGTTAGCGCGGTGATGCAAGCCACCCCGTAGCAGCCGTGGGCGGCGATTGTCTTGACGTCGGCTGTGACTCCCGCTCCCGACGACGGGTCGAAACCCGCGATAGTCAGGACAACCTTCGGTCTGTCGCCCATAGCCCGCACTTTACTCCAAAACTGCCCCTGCTCTCTCTGTGGATGGTGGCCTGAAGATTTCGAGGCCGCATCCTGCTGACAGGCTGGAGTTTAGCGAATTGTGATGTAAGTCATTGCATTAATTGAGGTTGTAAAAATTCCCGGTACCCAGAGCGGAGGCTTGTTGGCTATTATATAAACAATCAAGTCTTTCATTTGCATGCCAGTACCATTGATTACTCAATTTATACAATACATTACCTGATTCATCTATAACTAGCTGGTAATCTTGCTACCAAATTTTTCTGATTGACGCCCTGGGTCCCCCCCTGTAGCATCACCCAATTCCGGGTCCGGTGTAGGTGCGAGCCACTTTGGGTATGGGAGGTAGACCGAATGCGAAGATATATAGCCCAGGGACTGGCGATTGTTGGCTCTATCGTCAGCCTCGGAGCAGCGCAAGGGCCAAACAGCTCGAGGATCGCACGCGATCAGACTGCGCCGCCTAAGCTTGCAAGACATTCTAGGTTATTGCTGGCAAAGCGGATCGGGGTGCACCCCTACCAGGTCGGAACCGCTTCCTGGTACGGCAGCCAGTTCGAGGGGAGGGAGACCGCCAGCGGTGAGGCTTTTAATATGTATGACTTGACCGCCGCACATCCCACGCTGCCCCTGGGGACACGGGTGAAAGTGACCAACCTGCGAAACGGTCGATCGGTGATCGTTCGCATCAATGATCGTGGTCCCCTGGTCGAAGGCCGGATCATCGATCTCTCCTATAGCGCTGCCAAGGCGCTCAATATGAAGGCGCGTGGAGTCCAGCGGGTACGACTGGATCTGGTCGAACCCGAAACCATCGCCGAGCTTCGCCCCCTGGCACCCCTCCAGTAATCTGCGATACACTCCCCCGTGAATGCCGGATTCCCGCCAGCGACTCATTGTCGCCCTGGACGTTTCGTCCGCGGCCGCCGCGCGCAAGATCGTCGCGGCCGTGGGCGAGTCCGCCCGTATTTACAAGGTCGGTGCCCAGCTCTACACGGCCGAGGGGCCGGCGATTGTGCGTGAACTGATCGGGTCGGGTTTCGAGGTCTTTCTCGATCTCAAGTATCACGACATCCCCAACTCCGTCGGCGCTGCCGTCAGCGAAGCCGCGAAGCTGGGAGTGCGCATGCTCACCGTGCACGCTTCCGGCGGCACCAGGATGCTGCGCGCGGCCGTTGAAGCCGCGCGCAACACCAATCCTTCCACGATGATTCTGGGCGTCACCGTTCTCACCAGCCTCGACGACCGCGACCTGGAAAATGCCGGGGTGCGCGGCACGGTGGTCGATCAGGTAATTCGTCTGGGGACGATCGCACTGCGGGCGGGATGCCACGGCCTCGTCGCCTCCGCGCAGGAGGCTTCCGCCCTGCGCACGGACTTGGGCGACGACTTCGTCATCGTCACCCCGGGAGTGCGGCCGCTCGGGGCCGGGCTCGGCGATCAGGCTCGGGTGGTAACTCCTGCCGAAGCGGTTGCCGCTGGCGCAACCTACATCGTGGTCGGGCGCCCCATTACCGAAGCCGCTGAACCCGGGGCGGAAGCCCGCGAGATCCTAGCGGCAATCCGCTCGTAGCTTTCCGGGTTTCGGCTCATGGCTTCGACCCTCGGGGCCCCGGTTACCCCGAATTGCGTCTGCCACTCTTCTTGTTATTGCTTGCGCTTTACACGGGAAGGGGTTCGTCACGGATGCCCGCCCCCCCAAGCTAACTAAGGCCAGAGCGAATCGCTG
>Ga0187779_10000441_pt1 | contig 27970 bp, 22 predicted proteins | sample 1015_Q2_SP10_10__FD_132435 | JGI IMG/M metagenome (GOLD analysis project Ga0187779, IMG submission 132435) | Tropical peat soil microbial communities from peatlands in Department of Meta, Colombia - 1015_Q2_SP10_10_MG | ecosystem: Environmental > Terrestrial > Soil > Wetlands > Peat | place... | reverse complement strand
GCGCCAAGAATGCGATCGGTTTTCGCGTCCGCAATAATCTTCACCATTCCTTCGACATCTTCGTTAGCGAGCGCGCGTCCGTTGGCCCTAAATGGAAACCGGCCCACTCGATACTCGGTTCCTCTTTCCTTGACTTGTTCTTCGGTCAGGCCGACGCCGGCCAGTTCGGGATTTGTATAAATGATTCCGGGAATCACCTCGTAATTCACATGGCCGGCTTTTCCAGCAATGATCTCAATACAAGCGATCCCCTCCTCCTCCGCCTTGTGGGCGAGCATCGGACCAGCCACCACGTCGCCAATCGCATAAATCCCTTCAACGTTGGTGCGAAAGTGATTGTCGATTTTGATCCGCTTCTTTTCGTCAAACGCGATTCCGACCCTTTCCGCTCCAAGACCTTCTGAGAACGGTCTGCGTCCTACCGAAACCAGAACTTTGTCCGCTTCGAATTTCAATTCTTCGTTTCCTTTCGTCGCCGTCGTGGTGATGCGGTCGGCTGCAACGGTTACCGCCGTTACCTTTGTCTCAAGATGAAACGTCATCCCCTGTGCGGTTAACGTCCGTTGAAGCAGATTCGACAATTCCAGATCGAAGCCAATCGCGATCCGCGGCAAAAATTCCAACATGGTCACGTCCGAGCCAAGTCGCGACCAGACGGAGCCTAATTCGAGTCCAATCGCTCCAGCTCCGATCACGAGAAGTCTCTTGGGCGGTTCATCCAGACAGAGCGCCTCGGTGCTGCTGATAATTGTTTCACCATCAAATTTTGCGAACGGCAATTCCATCGGCGCGCTGCCGGTCGCGATCACAATATTCTTCGTTTCGATTTCCTGTGCTTCGCCGTTTAACGGTGTGACCGAAACTTTTCCCGGAGCCACGATCGTGCCCAAACCGGTGAGGACGGTCACTTTGTTCGTCTTCATCAACGAGCGGACGCCGCCATTGAAAGCCTTGACGACCTTGTTTTTCCGCTGCTGCATTTTGGCAAGATCGAGATGGACGCCTTCGATCACGATACCGTGCTTTTCGGCTTCCCTTTTCGCGAACATGAAATGATCGCTCGAAGTCAGGAGCGCCTTGCTCGGAATGCATCCGACGTTGAGACAAGTGCCGCCCAACTCGGGGTCCTTCTCGATGATTGCTGTTTTCAGTCCAAGCTGGCCGGCGCGAATGGCAGCAACATAACCGCCCGGCCCGGAGCCAATGATTACGACGTCAAATCTGTCCATGAATCAACTTAGCGCAGATGAGCGGGCTTAGAAGTCGAGAGGAAGCTTTTTCGGGTCCTCAATGCCTTCTTTGACCTTAATCAGAAAAGTAACCGCTTCTTTTCCGTCGATTGCGCGATGATCGTAGCTGAGGGCGAGATACATCATCGGGCGCACCTCCACCCTGCCGTCGATCGCCACCGGTCGCGGCACGATTTTGTGCATTCCGAGAATTCCACTTTGTGGAGGATTCAGAATCGGAGTGCTTAAAAGTGAACCGTAGACGCCGCCATTCGAAATGGTGAACGTTCCGCCGATTAAATCTTCGATTTTTAATTTGCCCTCGCGCGCTTTGGTCGCGAAATCGGCAATGTCGCGTTCGAGATCGGCGAACGATTTTTGGTCGGCATCGCGTACAATCGGCACAATCAAACCGCGCTCAGTGCCGACTGCGACACCGATATCGTAGAAATTGTTTTGGATAAAATCTTCATCCTCGATTCGACCGTTAACCACCGGAACAGTTTTAAGCGCTTCGACGCAGGCCTTGATGAAGAACGACATGAACCCAAGCTTCACGCTGTGTTTTTTGGTAAATGCGTCCTGCGATTTCGCCCGCAATTCCTGAACCGCGCTCATGTCGCATTCATTAAAGGTGGTCAGGATCGCGGCTGTGTGCTGTGCCATCACCAGTTGAGCGGCGATTTTCCGGCGCAGTGGCGACATCCTTTTGCGAACGATCCGGCCGTCAGTCGACCGGCTAAGTTCTTCAGGGGCGGCTTGTTTTCCAGAGGCGGGCGGTCTGGTATCAATTTGCTCGGCGGCGAGCACATCGCCTTTTGTCAGGCGACCTCCGCTTCCAGTTCCGGAAATTTTAGCGGGATCAAGGCGTTCTTCCTCGACGATCCGACGAACCGCGGGCGAAAGAACCGCCGCCATCTTTTCCTCAGGCTCCTTCGGTTTGGCCGTCGTCGGCTTTCTATTCGCAGGCTTTACTTCAGCCGCCGCCTTTTGGGAATCGTCAATCGTGGCGACAACTTCGCCAATTTTTACCTCCCGACCTTCCGGAACCAAAGCCTCAAGTACGCCCGATTTCTCGGCTGAAATCTCAGTCGAAACTTTATCGGTCTCGAGCGTAAAGAGCGCGTCGCCGGCGTTGACAAAATCGCCGGATTTTTTGTGCCAAACCGATACCACTCCACTGGAAATCGATTCGCCAACGGCTGGGATTTTTACTTCGATAGCCATCTTCAGCCTAACTAAGCGCAAAACTTGAAGGCCACCAACCAAAATGGAGCCGGAACGTCTAAGCTTGCTCCGAAACCGAAGAGGCTAGTCAGATGTTGAAAGCGTCAGCCACCAGGCGAGCCTGCTCTCGTTTGTGGCGAGCGAGCGAGCCAACCGCAGGACTCGCGCTCGCGCGGCGGCCGGCGTAAGCGATCTCGCGGCAAAACATCGTGCGTAGACGTGGCTCGATGAATGTCCATGCGCCCATGTTTTGCGGCTCCTCCTGGCACCACACAAGCTTCACGCCTCTCGGCAACCCTTTCAGTGCGTCGCGAACCCGCTTTTCGGCGAACGGATAAAGCTGCTCGACCCGAATGATCGCGGTGTTGTCGATCTTGCGATCGCTCCGGTAATTGAGCAGATCATAATAAATCTTCCCCGAACAAAAGATGGCGCGTTTGGTTTTATCAGCCGGGCCCGCTTCCGGCGCGCCAAGAATCTCCTCGAACCGGCCAGTCGTAAATTCTTCCGCACGTGACGATGCATATTCCGCCCGCAATAGACTCTTCGGCGTCATAATCACGAGCGGTTTGATGAAATTGCGCTTCATCTGACGCCGCAAGACATGAAAATATTGCGCGGCAGTCGTCAGGTTACAGACTTGAATGTTATCTTCGGCGCAAAGTTGCAAAAACCGCTCCAGTCGACCGCTGGAGTGTTCCGGGCCCTGACCTTCGTATCCATGTGGCAGCAGCAAAACGATTCCACTGGGACGCTGCCATTTCGATTCAGCCGAAACGATGAATTGATCGATGATCGTTTGCGCGCCGTTCACGAAATCGCCGAACTGCGCTTCCCAGAGACAAAGCAGGTCCGGATAATCGAGGGAATATCCATAGTCGAAGCCGAGGACGGCGGCTTCTGACAGCAGACTATTATAGATGCAGATGCGCTCCTGCTTTTTAGCCAGGTGCATCAATGGGACGTAGGGAGCGCCTGTCTTCGCATCGTAGAGAACGGCGTGCCGCGTGCTGAACGTTCCGCGCGCGCTATCCTGTCCCGAAAGCCGGACGGGAGTGCCTTCCAGAAGCAGGGAGCCGAACGCGAGCAACTCTGCATAGTGCCAATCATAAGGCCCCCCGTTTTCGAAAACCTTTCGACGATGATCGATCACGATGCGCTTGATCTTCGGCTGAATGTTGAATTCGTCCGGCACACTCGTTAGGCCGACAGCAATTGTTTTTAACATTTTCTCCGTCATCGTGGTGGGTTCGGACGCGCTGCTGTATTCCGGTTGAAAGACCGCAGTCGACTCTTTGAATTGGGCCTGTTTCCCGGCCTTCTCTTTTTCAATCGCCTTCACTTCGTCGAGAGTCATTTCCAGACGAAGATCAAATTCCGTCTCGAGCGAGGCAGAATCGTCGTTGCTTAGGGTACCGGCTTCGACCAGCTCGCGTTTGTACAACTGCGCAACCGATGGGTGCTTGTCGATTCTGGCGTAAAGATCGGGCTGGGTGAATGCCGGCTCATCGCCTTCGTTATGGCCGTAGCGACGATAACAAAACATGTCGATGACGACATCGCGGCCAAATTCCTGGCGGAAATCGAGCGCCAGTTCACTCATCTGCATACAGGCCAACGGATCATCCCCGTTTACATGAAAAATCGGCACCTCGATCATTTTGGCGATGTCGGTTGGATACCTCGACGAGCGCGCATCTTTCGGCAGCGTGGTGAATCCGATCTGATTGTTCACAACAACGTGGACCGTGCCGCCGGTTCCATAACCGTCGAGCTGCGACATGTTGAGCGTCTCCGCCACAATTCCCTGGCCCGCGAAAGCGGCGTCACCATGAATCAAGAGCGGCAAAACTTTCTTGCGATGTTCGGTGTCACCGCGAATGCGCTGACGAGCTCGCGCGGTCCCTTCCACCACCGGATCGACCGCTTCGAGGTGACTCGGGTTGGCCGAGAGCCGAATCTCGACCGGGGCGCCGCTGGCAAGCTTCCTCACCGTGCGATAACCGAGATGATATTTCACGTCGCCGTCACCCGCGACCAGATCAGGAACGTAGTTCTCGCTAAATTCAGTGAAAATTACACGCAGTGATTTCTGCAGAAAATTGGCGAGCACATTGAGTCGGCCGCGGTGCGCCATTCCCATGCAAATCTCCTCGACGGACGCAGCCGGACATTTCTGCAAAAAGGTGTCGAGGATCACCATCAACGATTCGGCGCCCTGCAACGAAAATCGTTTTTGGCCGACATATCGCGAGTGTAAAAAGACCTCAAACGACTCCGCTCCCATCAAAGTCCGGAGCAATCCGATCTGCACTCGCCGCGGCGTCGCGAATCTACCGGCCCGTGATTCCAGCCGATGCCGCACCCAATTGCGGATGCGAGTGTTCTGAATGTGCATGAATTCCGCGCCGACCGAACTGGCGTAAATTTTCTCGAGACGCGAGATCATCTCGCGCAGCGTCATCTCTTGGTTATCCAGGAAAAATTTGGAAGATACGCGAAGATCGAGGTCCTTCTCGCCGAAACCGAGTTCGCGCAAAGTGAGCAACGGATTTTCCGGCCGTTTCTCCGCCAATGGATTCACCAGCGCAATCGTGTGCCCAAGCGTGCGATAAGCGTAGATCAGCCCGTCGACTCGCGTTTGGAGTTGACTCTCGCGCGGCGCGGTCTTCAACCCGGCGCCATTTTTCTGCGGCATATTACCCAGCTCGAAGCCTTCGAAAAAGGCAGACCAACCCGGGTCGACCGATTCAGGATTCTCCTGCCAACGGCGATAATTCTCGTCAATCAAATCGAGATTGGCCCGTGCTGCGATTGAAGTGCGCATGATAATTTAATCTCCGCTCATTGCGGCCAGCGGCAAGTCCACCACCTTCTCTGCATTGGCCCGACAAGTTGACAGTGCCGAATGGAATTCGTTAGTTCCTGCGCAGAATGAACCGCTTTGGAATTCTATTCCGTTGGACAACTATCTGCGCGTTATTGCTCGCAAAATCGACAATTTCATTCGCGCAGGCTGATCCGGCGGCGGAGCCGGCCGTTTTGGCGGTGGCGAAAGTCCTGCCGGCGGTGGTGAACATCAACACCGAACGCGTCGTCAGGCAGACGGTGCACGATCCAGTTGAGGATTTTTACGCTCAATTCTTCGGTCACTATCGAGTGCGACCGCGTGAGATTCGTCAAACGCTGCAAAGTCTGGGCTCCGGATTTATCGTCGACCCGGCCGGTTACATCGTGACCAATCAGCACGTGGTCGAACGTGCGGCCGATCTCAAGATTCAGGTTACGACGAACGATGGCAAGACCTATAATGCGCACTACATTACCGGCGACGAACAAAAGGACCTCGCGTTTATCAAGATCGACGCCAAGGCTGCGTTTCCCTTTATCAACCTTGACAACATCTCGCCAAACTTGTTAGGCGAAACGGTCATTGTAGTGGGAAATGCCGTCGGTTACGGCAGTTCGATTAGCCGTGGGGTGTTGAGCGCAGTCAAGCGCGACATCGCGATCGACAACGTGGAATACAAAAATCTTGTCCAAACGGATGCTGCCATCAATCCCGGCAACAGCGGCGGCCCGGTGATCGATATCTCCGGCCGGCTGGTCGGCATCAGTTCGGCCAAAATGGCTTTTACGCCGCAAGGCGTTCCGACTCAGGGCCTTGGTTTCGCCATTCCAGCCGATGTGGTGCGGGACAGCGTCGTGCAATTCAAAAAAATCGCCGACCACCAGCCACCAGTGAAAGCGCAACCGGCGGCGGATGAGCGACCGAATTCCAAGGCGGAGCAGCTCTTTGGAATGCAATTGCAAGATTTAACGGCAGAACTAACCAATGCGCTCGGCTATCTGAGTGGTCGCGGCGTTCTGATCAGCGCGGTCGAGCCGGACAGCCCGGCGGACGAAGCCGGAATCGAGCGCGGCCTGGTAATCTACCGTGTCGGCGGGCGTGATGTAAACTCGGTTCGGGAAGTCGAAAACTTGCTTGGCCGCGCCGGCAGTGGCACGAGCGTTGATTTCGCGGTCGGGGTTGTGCGCGCGGACGGATCGGGCCAGCGGATTGAAAGCGTGACTTTAGCGGCCCGTTGACTTCGCAAAATTTTTCGGCAACGTCCGCGCGGTTCGGTTGTCTCATGAAATGATTTCGAAATGATTAAGGTTGAGCATCTAACCAAGCGATACGCCGGGCATACCGCAATCAAAGACTTGAATTTTGAAGTGGGACGCGGGGAAATCATGGGTTTTCTCGGCCCAAACGGGGCGGGCAAGACCACCACCATGCGCATTCTGGCCAGCTTCCTGCCGCCGACGTCTGGTCGAGCCAGCATTGCCGGTTTCGATATTTTCGAGCAGTCACTCCAGGCACGCGCTCATCTCGGTTACATGCCGGAAAATGTGCCACTCTACAATGACATGCGCGTGACCGAGTATCTTGACTATCGCGCCGCGCTCAAAGGCGTGCCGCATCGACGGGTGGACGAACGGGTCGGCGATGTGAAAGAGCTTTGCGGTTTGCGAGACGTGGAAAAGAAGATGATTGGCACCTTGTCGAAAGGCTACCGGCAGCGGGTTGGTCTGGCGGACGCGCTTTTGCACGAGCCGGACCTGCTCATTTTGGACGAGCCAACAATCGGCCTCGACCCAAATCAAATTCGTCAGGTGCGCGAGCTAATCAAGAATTTAGGGAAACAGCACACCATTCTGCTTTCGACCCACATTTTGCCGGAGGTCGAGATGACTTGCAGTCGGGTGATTATCATTCACAACGGCCGAATCGAAGCGTGCGACACGCCGGATAACTTGTTAGGCCAGATCCGCCAGGCAGGCGGGGTCGTAGTTGAAGCGAAAACAGGCAATGATAACGGCGCAGAAGAACTGAAAAAGATTTCCGGCGTCCGCGAGGTGATGACTAACGCCGAGGGCGATTGGAAAATATTTTCGCTGCGGGTCGAGTCCGGGGTTGATGTGCGACCGGAAGTTTTTCAACTCGCAGCTACGCGCCGGTGGACTTTACGGGAATTAAGTCAACGGCGAGCCACGCTCGAAGATGTCTTCGTCGAATTGACTCACCCGGACGAAATCTGACTTATGCGCAAATTTTGGACGCTCCTGATTCGTGAAGTGAAGAGTTATTTCTACTCCCCCATTGCCTACATCGTTCTTGTTTTTTTTCTGCTGGTGAGCGGAGTCGATTTTTATTTTCAGGTTTCGTTCATGAACCAGCGCCCGGTTCAGTACACGATTCAGGAGGCGTTTTTTAATTCAGTCTTTTTCTGGTTCGCGTTTGTCTTGATTTTTCCACTCATCACCATGCGTTTGTTTGCCGAGGAATTTAAACTCGGCACGATTGAGCCGCTAACGACCGCGCCGGTGCGCGATTGGCAGGTCGTCCTGGCAAAATTTTTCGGAGCGTTTGCCTTTTATATCGTTCTCTGGCTGCCGACCCTGCTCTATTTCGCGATCTTTCTAAAAATCACCCACCAGCCGGCGGCCACCTCCCCAGGGGCTTATTTCGGTTCTTATCTGATGGTCCTTTTGTTGGGGATGTTTTACCTGTCGGTCGGTTGCCTGGCGTCGGTCTTGACCAAGAATCAGATCATTGCCGCGGTTATTTCTTTTTGCGCGATCACGATCTTCTTCTTTCTCGGTCTGCTCCAGTTCGTTCTGCTCGATGTGAGCGGCGCTACCCGCGATTTCCTTGGCTATTTTTCGGCGCTCGAGCACATGGGAACCTATTCGCGAGGAATTATCGATACCCGGCCGGTCGTTCTCTACCTGAGCGCAACCATACTGGTCCTCGCGCTCACCCATCAGGCGTTCCAATCACGCAAATGGAGGTTGTAATGGCGGACGAAGCAACCAAGCCAGCGCCAAAGAAAATTCGACGGGTCCAAATCGGACTGAACGTCGTTATTCAGATCGTCCTGGCCTTTTTTCTTTTCGCGATGATCAACTCGATTGCTTTCCGGCATTACAAGCGCTGGGACTTCTCGCGCGATCAGAGATATGCGCTCTCGGACAAAACGAAGCGGTTTCTCGATACAATCAAAGGCAAGGTCCGCATCACGGTGTTTTTCTCGCCAAACACTCCGATAACGGGCGATGTGCAAAATCTGCTGACCGAATACCAATACGCAGGCAAGGGAAAAATCGACATCGAGAATGTTGATCCGGAACGAAATTTTTCGCGAGCGAAGGAACTCTTCGACAAATACAAAGTGGTGACAGACGAGAGCCTGCTGGTGATCGATTATGAGGGCCGCAGCAAAACAGTTAAGGCGTCGGAGATGGCGGAGATCGATCAAAGCGGCGCAGCTTTCGGCGAAGGGCCTCGGATCGCCGCATTCAAAGGCGAGCAAGCAGTCACCAGCGCGATGATGGACCTGGTTGAAGGCAAGAAAAACGCGATCGGTTACGTGCTCGGGCACAAGGAACCGCCAATCGCCGAGGCTCCTTCACCGGCAACGTTTGGGCAACAGCAACCCGCCAGTCCAATCTCAATCCTGAAAACATTCATCGAAAACGAAAATATAAAAATTCAAGAACTGAATCTTTTCGACGTGCCCGGGATCCCGGCCGAAATAAAGACGATTTTCGTAAACGGCCCGCAGTACGATTTCTCGGATCGTGAAATGAAGTTGCTGCGTGAATTCTGGGAGAAACAAGGCCGTATTTTGTTACTGCTCGATCCGTCGGCAAAAACTCCCAAGCTCGATGCATTCTTGAATGAGCTCGGCGTGAGAGTGAATGACGACCGATTGATGGCGTTCGTCCGCACCGGAATTCAGGAAGTGGCCTTGGTTCGCGACGTCCAGGCTCATTTCCTCGGTGATAGTCCCGTCACCAAACGACTCGCGGATGTCCAAGCTTTATTTTTTGGCGGAACCTGTTCGCTTACGCTTGAGCCGCAGCGAGTTCCTGCTGCCGACTTTCGGATTCAGCCACTGATTCAGGCTGAGAAAGGCTACTTCGCGGAGAAAGATTACAATTCGGAAGACCAGGACAAGCTTCAAGCCGACGCGCAGAAAAATTCGGGCTTGCCTATTACGATCGCCGCTTCAGTTGAGAAAGGCGGGACTCACGACGAACGCGTCCAAACAAACTCGGCGCGGATCGTTGTGGTGGGCAACACAACCTTTGTCTTGGACCGCGCGCTCACCCAGGATCAACAAGGGCTAGATTTCATTTCGGCGAGCGTGAATTGGCTGCTCAGCCGCGAACAACTGATTGGCATCGCGCCGAAAGTTTCGAAACCGCTAACCTTCACGCTCGACGAGAACGCACTGCGCGGGGTGCGCTGGATCATTCTGGTCTTAATTCCCCTGATTTTTGTGGTGATAGGGACCGGCGTCTGGTGGAACCGACGCGCGTAAACAATCTCTCTCGCGATGAAATGGAAGACAACGCTTGGCTTGCTGGTCGTTACCGCTGCCGTTTTTTGCTACCTTTGGTTCGTTGAGCGCAACGTGCCCGATACTGAGGAAGCGAATCGCCGCGCGGGCAAGGTCGTAAATTTCGACCGCGAGAAAATCGATGGCGTCATTATTCAAAATGGCGATGACAAGATCGACCTTCGGCGGCACGACAAGAAATGGCGGCTGGAAGCGCCAATTAAAGATCAGGCAGATAGCAGTCTGGTCGACGATCTCTTGTCCGATCTCGAAAATTGGCAGAAAGACGCAACCATTTCGGCCAAAGAAATTGAAGCGGACAAGAACAAGCTGGTGGAATTCGGCGTCAACAAATCGAAATTGCGGCTGAAATTGACCGGCGCCGGGGCGCCGCCGGAAATTCTTTTTGGCAAGGACGCTGCGCTCGAGAACCGGATGTACGTTCGGCTGGAAGACTCAAAGGCAGTTTTCATCGCTCCGCAGTCGATCAAGAAGGAAATTGATAAGAAGGCGGAGGATTTTCGCGACAAGAAACTGAGCGATTTGATCATGGCGCAAATCGTGCGGGTTGTTCTCAAAACTCCGGCCGGCGAAATCGAACTGCAAAAACAGGGCGACCACTGGGAGATTGTGAAGCCGTTGCGGTCGCGTGGCGACGATCAAAAAATCGGCGACTTGATCGCACAGGTGACGACCGCCCAGATCCAAAAATTCGTTGCCGACGACAAAGGCGACTTGCACCCCTATGGTTTGGCCGAGCCGCGCGGTTCAATTACGCTATTTGCCGAGAACGATAAACAGGGCCAGACCCTGCAAATCGGAGCCCAACCGGAGAAAGAAAAGGACCAAACCTATGTTCGCTTTTCCGCGCGCGGTTTTGTCTACACCGTGCCGAAGAAAATTGAGGAACTGCTCAACACCAGGCCGAACGATTTGCGCGATCGTCACCTTGTTCGGATCGATACGAAAATTCTCGACCGCTTGACGATCGATTCCGCGGGCAAACAAAAAATCATTCTGGCCCGCAAGAACGAGGAGTGGACGCTTGCGAGCAAAAATAATGCGCCTGCAAATTCCAGCGAAGTAAACCGATTGATCGACACGTTGCAGAACGAACCGGTGACCAGATTCGTCGAAGACGTGGCGTCGAACTTGCCGAAGTACGGACTTGATAAACCGCAGTTGCAATTGACCTTTTCTTCGTTCGCCTCGGAGAACACAGCCGAGACCAAGGCAGGCGAACAGCCGTTCGCCACCATCGCTTTCGGCAAAACCGAAGGCAATGAGGTCTATGCGCGCATCGGTGACGACCCGTTTGTGGTGGCTGCTCGCAAAAATTTACTCGATGCTATTTTTGCCGATCCGGTGCAGTGGCAGGAATTGGCGATCTTCAAATTCAAACCGGAACAGATTCATCGTCTTAACCTGAACGCGGACAAGGAACTGGTCCGTGGTGCCAACAATCAATGGAGTTGGGCCAAAGGCAGTGGCCCGATAAACCAGATAAATGTGCAATCGTTGGTTAACACCTTATCCAATTTGCGCGCCGTTCGCTGGATCGGTGCGACCGTTCCGCAGCAAGGCTTGGAGAAGCCGCAGCTCGCGATCACGTTTACCACTTCGCCCGACGACAAAGCTGTTCATAAACTTCGAATCGGCGCAAATGCACCCGACGGGACGTGGTTCGCAAAAGTTGACGAGCGCGACGGCACTTTTCTTTTGAGCAGCCCGGACTTTAATGCGCTGAAACTCCCATTGATCAGTCAGCCAATGACCTCTCCGACCCCAGCTCCGTCGTCGATCGCGTCTCCAAGCCCGGTAGCATCGCCTACGCCTTAATTGAGAGACCTGGCTGCGGTATAAATTGTGACGATTCCGCCGGTGAGCGGCTCAGCGCGCGCGTCGGTGAACCCATTGGTTTCGATCAAACTAAGCATCATATCGCCGCCCGGAAATTTTTCGATTGAGTCGGCTAGATAATCGTAAGCGCTTTTCTTTCCGGTCAACGCCGCGGCAACGAATGGCAGACAATGGTGCAGGTAGAGACGATAAACGGCACGCAAAGTAGCGGATCGCGGCAATGAAAAATCCAAAATGAGCAGACGACCCTGCCGGCAAAGAACTCGAGCTATTTCTCGCAGAGCTTTGCTCCAATCCTGGACGTTGCGCAACCCAAACGCGATCGTTACGGAGTCGAACGATCCGCTGGCGAAAGGAAGGGCTAGCAGATCGGCCAGAATTGTGTTCTTCAAGCCCTTCTCCCTGGCGATCGCGAGCATCTCTTCGGAAAAATCCGCGCCGGTAATTTCGGTATTCAAAATTCTATTTTGCAACACAATCGCCAGATCACCGGTACCAGTTGCCAGATCGAGAATCTTTTGCGGCCGCCAAGCCGCAACCATGTCGGCCGCGCGTTTGCGCCAGTAAAAATCGCAACCGCAGCTGAGAACGTGATTGGCGAAATCGTAGCGGCGCGCGACGGCGCCGAACATTGCGGTTATCGTCGCCGGATTGCGTGCGTCTTGTTCACGCGAAGTCAATCTCCGGTGTTCGCTCAGGATACGGTTCTTCGCAAGCTGCGATCCTGACCTGCGTCTCTTGAGGTGAACGGTAAAATTTTTGCCTCAATGACGCCAGCACAGCCGGCAAACCGAGGCAAGCAAACGGCGTAATGTGCATGAGCAGGCGGCAGAGCGAAAGCTCAAGGTGCCGCTGATAATCGGTCCAGCCGCTAAAGAGATAAATCAAAGCATAAAGCGTGAGCGGCACTGTGACGGCAGTGACGAAAATGACGGAACGCGCATCTCGATATTGCCTGACGACATAAACAGCGGCCACCGCCGCAATAAACCAGAACAGCCCCCAGTTGTCGGTATTGGTCAGCTCGGCAGCGAGTGCAGAAAGGATTGGAACCAGTCGATGAATGTTGGCGCTCAAGGTTGCAAAATTCACCGGAGCAAAATCGGCGGCGGTAGTCGCCTGTAATTGTTGAAGATAGATTCGCCAGCCCACAATCACACATAAACCAGGCAACAGAATCCCGAACCATTTGGGAGATTTTTTGGCGTGCCAGATGGCGAATGCCCCACAGCCCGCAGCGATCACCCAGAGAATGGCCCCTTCTCGTTTCAACCACGGCAGACAGGCAAGGCAGGCGGCAAAAATTCTCAGGAAGTCAGCGTGGTCGCTTGTCGTTGCACACAATAAATATCCGCAGGCAGCGAGATAAAAAACGCTCAACGGAAAATCGGCATAACCGACGACCGCACTGCCCGGTTGCACCGTAATTTGCGGAATCAGGGACAATACGATCGCAGCGACCAGACCGGTCCAGAGTTTTCCGGTCAAACGCGCGCTAATCGCCACCAGGAGGATGACGCCCGAGAGATAAAAAATTGGAAAGATAAGCTTCGCCCAAAATTGGGTCGATTCCCCCAACCAAAGGTAAATCCAAAGTTCCGCGTACGGAATTGCAAGAGGATACTCCGGATGACTGAACGCGCGACCAGCATCCTGGAAGTATGCGTTCGGCAAAACGCCGCTATTTTCGAAAGCATAGCGCGCTTTGATCTCCCAAACCAGGAGGCCATCCCAGCCCAAAGTGTGGGCAAACGCAAGATAACCGACGATCAAAACGTCTCCGACTACGATGAGCAGAAGAATCCACTCAAAAGGATTCAACCTTCGCGGCGATCGGAAGCCGAAGGATCTTCCTGCTTTCCAGGCCGCAAGCGGCAACGCAACACACAACACGTTCACCGCCACGAACAACGCTTCGTGGTTAAGAAAGAGTCCGAACAACCAGATTGAGAGCGAAACGACGCCGGCGCCGCAAAGCCAGGAAATGGAGAATTGCTCAGCGATATGGAAGCGACGGGGATCGCGAACCATCAATCCGAATGTGCCAAAGCCGGCCGCAAAAATCGTAGAAAGCGCGGCGAGAATTTGGAGTGTTCTCATGATTTGCTCGTCGCCAGGAAGACAAGTTCAAAGCCGGCGCCTAATCGTTTTCCAGGCGCTAAGCCAGGCGGTGCATCGACCCGACACAAAACAACTTCGGCGGCTGAATTGAAATCGAGTGCGGCGATATTTATCCGTGGTTTTCGGGCCGGGGCAAGATCGACGATTTCAACCGGATGTGGCCAGGCAAGATAGGCGCTGACTTTTGCAAGCAGACTGCTTAATGGATCGTCCTCGCGAGCAAGGACGAGAATTTTTGCGCCGGGTGGCGCCAGGTCGAAGAATGCTATCAATGGACGTGACGCCTGTTTTGCCCCGGTCGCGAATTCCAAAAAACTGTTAGTGGAATGAAAAGATTCGTCGCCGATTCGCGCCGGCGTGGCAGCAGGACCTCGCTCGAAAATCTTTGGGGCGCTAATGCAGGAAAAGACCGCGAGCAGAACCAGCCAGAGCGAAATGTGGGCGACGGCCCATAGGCGCGATATGTTCATGACGTCCCACCAAATTGAGCAGGAAACCGGCCAGTGAAGCGTAGCCTTACAGATGCTATAGCGACGCAAATCAAATTCGAAGCAGAAGCAAGCAAAAGCGCGCGTTTAATTTTTGCGTGCTATTCCGAGCGATCCCGATCGTTCGTTAGGCGTGGGTCACCGAGCGATAGGCTTCCAAACAGGCCCCGCGAGAATCGAAAATTCGGTCGGGACCGATCACATCGATCAGGCCGAGGTGGTGCAGATCCTTGTGAAGATCTCCACTCACACGGCACAGAGCCAGAACCACTCCTGTCTTGGCTAGATCGTCATGCAGTTCTTTCAGCGCTTCGCCGGCCGAATAATCAATGTCGGTAATGGCGCCGGCTTCAATCGCCAGCCACTTGACCGGAGAGGGAGATTCGGTCACAAGACTCCGCGCTTCCTGGGCAAAGCGGGTCGCATTTGCATAGAAAAGGTCGGCGCCAAACCAATATATGATTAATCCAGGTTCAGTGAACTTGCCCGGGGAAACGTTCTCCATCCGCCAGTGTTCAGCCGGGTCTCGCAAAATCAGGGCGGTGTGAGGTTCGTAGCTATGGCGGACGTGTTGCAGCAGCGATAAAGCGAGCGCAAGCAGGATGCCTTGCTCGACTCCGAGACCAACCACCGTCACTGTCGTGACCGCAGCCAACGCAAATTCGTTCGGCGCCTTCCGGTAGATTTCAGCCATGCCCCGGTAATCAATCAGCTTTACACCGATCAGGAACACGATGGCGGAGAGGACGGCATTAGGCAGGTAACCGAGGGGCTTTGTTAGGAAAAGCAGAACCACTACCACCATTGCTGCGGTCGTCAGATGTGCGACCTGGCTGCGGCCGCCGCCCTCGTCCACGATCGCAGTCTTCGTTGGGCTGCCGTTGACCACAAACGTGCTGCTGGTTCCGGCCGCGATGTTTGCGATTGCGAGCCCAACCAAATCCACATTTTGATCAAATGATTCGCGATATCGAAGCGCGTAGGCTCGCGCGGTGGCTGCGCTTTGCGCCAGAATGACCACGACGCACGAAAACGAAATCGGCAGGACCAGTTGAATCTTGCTCCAGGAAAGACTCGGCAATGCAAAATGAGGCAACCCGCCGGGGACAAAGCCGATCACTTCAATACCGCGGTTACCCCATTGGTAGTACGCGCTCGCCGCAATCATCCCGACCACGGCCACAAGCGCACCGGGAAAGCGAGGAGAGATCCATTCGGAGCCAACGACGACAATCAGAACCGCGAGCGAGATGAAAACGCTATTCAGTTGAATGTTCGACGCGTGTTGGGCAACGGCGAAGAGTTGCGGAAGAAACCCGTGACCGCTTTTCGGCAGGCCGAGCATCGCGTGCAGTTCCCCAACCGCGACCTGGAATCCGACGCCGGTAAGAAAGCCAACCAGAACAGTCCGCGACAGAAAATCGGCAAGAAAGCCTGCGCGCAGAATTCGCGCTGCGATCAACAGCACACCGGCCAGCACCGCAATGAGGCTTGTCATCGCGATGTAATCCGGCGTGTTAGCGATGAGCGAGAGAGAAGCCAGCCCGGCCGCAACCATCGCAGCGGTGGCTGAGTCGGCACTGACCACGAGGTGCCGGGAACAACCGAAGATGGCAAATGCGATCATCGGGAGCAGCAACGTGTAAAGTCCGGTCACTACCGGAGTGCCGATGATTTTCGTGTAGCCCATCGCTTCCGGAATACCAAGGGCCGCGAGAATGACGCCGCCCATGATGTCGCCGGCAAGAGTGGATTTGCTGAACGGAAGAAGGCCTTGGAACAACCACGATCGCCATCGCGCCTGGCTTGGTTGCTTCAGAATTTGGATGTCGGTCGCGCTATGCATGCAATTTTAGTTAGAGATACGCTTCGGTGAAACTGTGTGTGGCGCAAGGCGTGCAAGCCTGTAATCTAGGTGTACCGATCCTTGCCGAAGAAATCGAACGTGCAAATGCCCCGGCTTATGCCTAACTCCTGGTGATATTGTTCTCTTTCGCGGAGAAAATTATCGGCGCGCTGATTCACGGCAAGCCGTTGTCGGATGGCATTGAAGAGATCACCAGCAAGGGATGGGATTTCCTGCTCGCGCGCTGTGTGCTGATCATCGTTTGTTTCCTGCCGTTTTTTACGATGAAGGAAATCGAGCGCGTCTTCGGAAAAGAAAGAACACGCGGGATGTTTTTTTGCGGACAGGCACAGAGAGTCAATGCCGGGACGGAGATGAGAGACGATCCGGCAAAGCATTCGCCTGCCTAAACGCGGCGGTCATCCGTTGACGTGCTCACGAGAGGACTCGAACCTCCACGGGTTGCCCCATACGGTCCTGAGCCGTACGCGTCTACCAATTCCGCCACGCGAGCAGGAAAAAAGCGGCCGATTAAATTGCCAGTCTCACTTTACTGCGCAAGCCGAATTGTGGACCGGTATGATTACAAGCGCCGTCGTTTTTTGGCGCGCGCTTCGAGTTGATGTGCCTTGCGCGCTTTGCCTAACGAGCGGAGCAGATCGGCGTAGTTGGCCGCCACGATCTCGTAGTCTTCCGGCGGAGTCTCGGTTGCTTCTTCCCAACTCTTGAGCGACTCGCGGTAAAGCTCAGCGGCTTTCGGATAATCGCCGCGCGAATGATAAACCACCGCCAGATTGCATTTGGACTGGGCAATGTCGGGATGGCCAGGCGCTAAAACCTTCTCCCGAATGGCGAGGGCGCGGAGATGGGTTCGTTCCGCTTCGGTGAAACGTCGTTCGTTGGTGTAAAAAACCGCAAGATTGTTCAGGACAGACGCGACATCAGCATGCTCGGGACCAAGCTGTTTTTCGTAAATCTGAAGCGCATGCAGGTAATACGGCTCAGCGGCCTTTTGCCGGCCGGATTTGCGGAAAATGAGCGCAACGTTGTTGAGCATCGTCCCGAGATCCGAGTACGGCAGGTCCTCCAACTGCGTACCAGCCGCGATCGCTTTCTCATAGTAACGAATTGCCTCTTCCTGCTGCCCCAGACCATCGGACAAAAATGCCAGCCGTCGCGCCGATCGATAAAGAGCGCGCTGATCGACCGGCTTCGCTTTTTCCAACACCGCGTGTGCCTTCAGCAAGTACGGTTTGGCCTTGAGTCGATCGCCTCCCTGGTCGAGAAGCTGGCCGAGCTTTTCATAACTTGCGGCCAGCGCCGTGTCGTCATCACCGAAAGTACGTTTTGCAAGCTCGAGAAGCGTCTCGGCGACCCGAATGGCTTCGGGCATGCGTCGGCTCGCCCGCAAGGTATCGAGCTTGTCGTTCAGGATGCTCCAGAGTTTTTCTTCGCCTTTCATTGGTCACCAGCCTTCGCTTAGCTGGGTGACAAGATGATTCGCGAGTTCCTCTGCGGCGAGAGGCAGCGCCTGCTGTTCGTCCGACACAATATCGGCGGCGTTATTATCGTAGTTGACAAAGAAACTGGTGGTTCCTGTTACTTCCGCCGAAGGCGCAATCGCTTTGCCGCTATGATCGACCAGTTTGTAGCGAACCCTCATGGCGAGGCTGAACTCGCTCGTCTGCAGAACATTTTCGCTCACCGAACGGGCCGGCAAACGATTGATACGAACCACCTCCGCCTTCAAGATGGCGTCCGCGCTCTCGTTGCTCGCGATCCGAAACGTTCCGTCTTGTTGAAACTGCTTAATAACCGTGTCGGTTACCATCACCTCAATGTGGGGAATGGTAGTATCGTTGCCAAATGTCGGGACCGCGATGGAACGGACGTCGCGAAGATAGTAAGGCTTTGCCGGACCAATGTGATAACCGAAGCAGCCAGCCAGGCTGACGCAGCCCAAGGCCACGAGAAAAAATTTCTTCACGGCGACGGTGAGGCCGTCTCCTCCGGAGAAGCTTGAGGCGAAGGCGACGCCGCAGGTGTTGAATGAGTTTCCGGCTCCGTCGATTGCGGCAGAGAAGTCGTCGTATCGGGAGTGAGTGAAGCTGGCGGAGGCAACGACAAGTCGGTCTCGGGCGGCGGTAACGGACCGCTGTTATTCGCCGTCGGAGGGCGAAGCGGCGAGGGTCTTTGGTTTTCGGCTGGGGCCGGTTTCTTTTTGTCGGTCTCGACTGCAATCTCCGATACGGCATTGCCGAGTTTGGCGCGCAATTCGTTAATTCTTTTTTGCGCGCTTTCGCTTTCCGGCGACCCAGGCTGTTCCCGAATCACCTCATTATAATAGATCACTGCCGCGCGATAACGTTTCTGCTTGTCGTAAAATTTCGCGACATCGTAGGCATTTGAAGTCTGCTTATGGTCAAGCAGTTCCAAGTTTGAGCGGGCTTGCGCCGCTTTTTCACTGTTTGGATAGCGGAAGAGGAAATCCTGAAAGGCGGTCCGCGCATTCTTGGTGGCCGCCAGATCTCGCGTTCCGGCCTTCGACGCGACCAGCCAAATATATCCGATCTGATATTGAGCGTCAGCCGCCAGCGGATCATTGGGAAATTTGTCTACCACCGCCTGATAAGCAGCCATCGCCGCCTCGTTCAGGTGCTGTTTTTCCCGAGCCAGTCCAATGTTAAACTGAGCACGCGCCGTGTATCTCCCGTAGGGAGCGGTCCGAATCACTGCCGCGAAAACTTCGACGGCCTTGTCCATTGACGTTGCAAACGGAATCCCAAGCACTTTCAGCTTCTTTCCACCGAGATAGGCTTCGCCAATTCGGAATTGAGCTTCGATCGCCTCGTCAAAATGCGGACTGTTCGGGTAATGCTCGACCAAAGTTCGGAACAGGGTCGCCGCCGTGATGAGATCGTTCGATTGTTCTGTCAGTTCAGCCACACGGTAGAGCGCGCCCGGGGCGAGCGCGTCGTGCGGATGTCTGCGAACCAGCGTTTTGTAAGCCTTAATCGCCCGCTTCGTGTCATGTTCCTGTTCTGCAACCTGGGCGATATGAAACAACTCCTCGGCGTTTCCATTCATCTCCTCTTCGCCGGGCGGAGTATATTTTACCTGGTCGCCCGGTTTATAGATCACCGACGCCATCGTCGCCTGGCAAAAAAACAGATCGCTGCCAAGACAAAGAGACAATGCGAGCGCTCGCGCTTTCATGGGGCTTCGCAGGGTATTGAACTTCTCGACCACGTCAAGTTAGGTGCCGGCTAAAAAGGCCGATAAGATCGACATCCAAACGGCAAAAGCTACCGTGTTTTGATCTTGAATCTGAACGACCAGCAAAAAGTCCGAATTGGCACGTGCGGGTGGGGCTTCGGGGATTGGCGGGGAACGCTTTATCCGCCCGATTTGCCCGAGTCGGAATTCCTCGGATTTTACGCGCGCCATTTTCCGGCGGTCGAAGTCGATTCCACGTTCTACAGCGCACCGTCTGAAAATGTGCTCCGGCGCTGGATTGAAATGACCCCAGCCGCATTTCGATTTGCCTGCAAACTGCCGCGCGCAATCACCCATCTTTGCCGCCTGCGAGATTGCACGGCTGAACTGAATTCGTTTTTCGCTGCGATCGAACCGCTCGGTTCAAAACTGCAGGTTGTTCTGGTTCAATTGCCACCGTCGTTTACGCCGAAAGAGGGGAAGCAGCCGCTGCGCAAATTTCTTGCTCAACTGCCGCGCGATTTTCGTTTCGCCATTGAATTTCGAAACTCCGGCTGGCACCGCCCGCAAATCATCAGCTTGCTCGAAAAATGTCGCGTTTGCTGGGTTTGGGCCGATACCAGCCCGCTGAACGAGCGCAACCTCGCCCCGTTTGAGTTCCTTCCGCGTACAACCGATTTTCTTTACCTCAGGCTGCTCGGCGACTACGCCACCAAATACGACGGCGACGGAAAGTTTATCCATCGCTATGACAAGCTTCTGTGGAAACGCGAGGCCGCAATGGAAAGCTGGTCGCTCAAAATCGAGCGGCATCTCCCGGAGGTTCGCAATGTTTGGACTTTTGTCAGCAACCACTTCGAGGGTTTCGCGCCCGAAACCGCCCAAAGACTCGCGGAACGCCTTGGGTTCGATCTTCCACTGCCGGCGGAGGTTGAAAGAGATCTGCCTGAAACAGGCCGCGCCCAGCTCGATCTGCTTTAGCCTAACGAATCTCGTTTGCTCCGAAATACGGCCGCAGTTTTTCCGGAATGCGGATCGACCCCCCGGGTTGCTGGCAGGTTTCGATCAAGGCCGCAAATAGTCGCGGCAAAGCCAGGCCGGAACCGTTGAGAGTGTGGCAGAACTTGTTCTTCCCATCGCCATCCTTGTAACGAAGATTCATCCGACGCGCTTGAAAATCTTCGAAGTTCGAGCAACTCGAGACCTCCAGATAATTTTTCTGACCGGGCGACCAGACTTCGATGTCGTAAGTCTTGGCTGAACCGAAGGTGAGATCTCCGGTGCAAAGTTCGACCACCCGATAGTGCAGGTTAAGCAACTGCAAAACTCTCTCCGCATCTGCCAAAAGCGATTCAAGCTCCGCGTACGATTTCTCAGCTGCCGTAATTTTCACCAACTCGACCTTGTCGAACTGATGAACGCGCAGAATTCCACGCGTCTCACGTCCGGCTGAGCCCGCTTCACGGCGGAAACATGGCGTGTAAGCGACAAACTTCTTCGGCAGTTCGGCAATCGGCAGAATTTCTTCGCGATGAAGGTTGGTAACCGGCACTTCAGCCGTGGGCGCAAGAAAGAGCTCTTCCTTTTCGACCTTGTACATATCTTCAGCGAATTTCGGAAGCTGGGTCGTCCCAATCATGCAATCGCGCTTCACCACGAACGGCGGACTAATTTCGAAATAGCCGTGCTCCCGCGTATGCAGGTCGAGCATGAATTGAATCAAAGCGCGCTCCAGCTTCGCGCCTGCCCCAGTGAAGCAAATAAACCCGCTGCCGCTCAACTTGGTCGCCCGATCGAGATCAAGCAGTCGCAGTCGTTCGCCAAGGTCGACATGATCGAGCACCGGCCCTTTCAACTCCGGTTCCTCGCCCCATTTCCGGACCACGATATTCCCACTTGGGTCCTTACCGATCGGCACCGATTCGTTAGGCAGATTCGGAATCTCAAGCAGCAGATCGCGTTGCGCTGTTTCGTTTCGGGCAATCGCCTCGTTCAGCTCGTCAATCCGGCGGTTGATTTCCGTAACTTCTGCTTCCAACGCTTCCGTTTGTTCTCTGCGACTTTTTAGTCCTCCAATCTGTTTGCTCAGCGCGTTTTTCTGCGCGCGGTACTGCTGGACGCCCGTCTCATCCGCCCGCCGCTGTTTATCGGACTCCAGGACCTTCGTAATTTTGATGTCCAGTTCCGGATTAGCGCCCCGGGTAGCCAGCCGTTCGCGAACAAAATCCGGTTTTTCGCGAATCAAACGAATGTCGAGCATGGCGCAGATTATCAGCGAAGTTAAAAGCGTTACAAACCTTACGATGTTAAAACTATTCCGTTCGTAACAATCTAGCTCTTTTAACCTCTTAACATCGTTGTATAATTTCGCCCGTGGATCGGCTGAATCTCCTCGCAGTTGCGCTCGGTCTCGCTGCCCTCGCCGGTATCAACCTCTATCTCACGGTGTTCGTAACCGGACTGGCCATCCATTTCCACTGGATCGTCCTCGCCCCTGCCTACCAATCGCTCGATGTCCTCGGCCAGCCCGCGATTATCATCATCTCTGGAGTTCTCTATTTTTTGGAGTTTTTCGCGGATAAAATTCCGTGGGTCGATTCCATTTGGGATGCCGTCCACACCATCATCCGCCCGATCGGCGGCGCGTTGCTCGCCATTCAGGTTCTGGGCCATCCGAGCCCCGCATTCACGGTGATTGTCGCGCTCCTCGCCGGCGGTACAAGTCTGATTACCCATACCGCCAAGGCGGCAACGAGGCTCGCCAGCAACACGTCGCCCGAACCGTTTTCGAACATCGCTTTGAGCGTTGGAGAAGATGTAGCCGTCTTCAGCGGGCTCGCCTTGATTCATTACAATCCGGTACTGGCGTTGACGATCTTCGCCATGGCGATCGCGACGTTCCTTTACTTCGCGCCAAAAATACTGCGCGCAATGAAAGCAAAAGTCTGGCTGGCGTGGAAAAAACTCAATGGTCCAGCCGATTACAAACTTCCGGCAAGATTGCCAATGGTGTTGCCACGAACGCTTGCCGATCTCTTCAGCCAGCAAAATACTCTTAGCCAAACGACCGCATGGGCCGCGCCTTGCCTGAGCGGCCGGGGACGCCGTATTCCAGCGAATCTTTTTGGCGGGCTCATATCGACGAATGAAGAGCCGAAGAAGCTTTTGTTCGTTGCCCGCAAAAACGGACGGCCGTTTACGCAAACGATCGACCTCGAAGGAATGGTGGTTGGACACGAGCCAAAATTTCTGTCCGAAAATCTGATCATTGTTCCGGCGTCGGGCAAAGGGCCGAAATATCTCTTCATTTTCCCGCGCTCACACGCCGCGGATGTCGAGCAAATCGTTGAGGATTTGCGCGAACGTCTCGGTCGGCGCGCTCTCGCCGAGACCGAATCAATCCTGGAACCGATGGCATCGGGTTAACTTTTTCCATCTTAGCCGATGGCCGTTCCCCCAGACGTCAATCGCTACGCGGAGATCCGGACAAAAAGCGTCTGTGTCCGCGAACCGGTCCTCTTCAATCAGCCGCGCTCGCTGAGCGAGCTGGAATTGCAAGCTCGCTGGTTCGCCGGTGATTTTGGCCGGCAGTTTACTTCAACCGCTGGAGACAAGATCGAAATCGTCCAGTTCGGGATCTGGAATCGCGAGGCCGGCCCGGATTTTCGAGACGCCGTTGTTCGAGCAAATGAGAGCGAACCGGTTCGCGGTTGCATCGAAATCGACTTAGTCGATCGCAATTGGGAAACGCACGGTCACTCGACTAATCCAGCTTTTGATGAAGCGGTGCTCCACGTTTTCATCGAAAAGGGTGCCCGCGAATTTTTCACACGCACGGCGACCAATCGCAATGTGCTGCAAATTCAGATCGACCCGGCCCAATTGCCGGATGCGTTTCGGGTCGACGCGGCCCTTGCGCGCCCGGGACGCTGTCAGGCGCCTTTGCGAAACTTGCCCGAAGATCAAGTTCGAAGTGTCTTGAACGCGGCTGGACAATTCCGATTGCAGCGCAAATCTGCGGCGCTTCGAGCAAAAATCGACAACCACGGCCACGATGAGGCCCTTTTTCAGGAAATCGCGGCGGCCCTCGGTTATAAAGAAAACAAACTACCTTTCACGATCGTCGCGCAGCGGTTGTCGCTCAGATTTCTTCGGAGCAAAGGAGCTGATCGCGAGGCGATTCTTTTCGGGGTTGGCGGTTTTCTTCAAACTCCTGATCTGGCCAAATTCCAAAGATCGACCAGAACCTACCTTCGCGATCTTTGGGGTCGGTGGTGGCCGCATCGGGATGAACTGGAGCGATTGATTCTGCCGACCCAACTTTGGAAAACCAGCAGCACCCGGCCGGTCAACCATCCGCAGAGACGGTTGGCCGCTTTGTCGGTTTTGGCAGGCGAATGGACAAGTTTTCGCCGATCGTTGGGCGGACAGAGCGCAAAAGCGATCGGCGATTTCTTCAGTGCCCTGAACCATCCGTTTTGGGAAAACCGTTTTACGCTTCTGGCCGACCCTGCATCAGAGGCGATTGCACTGATCGGCGAGTCACGGGTAAACGAAATTCTGGCTAATGTCATTTTTCCGTTCTGGATGGCGGGAGATGCCGATCTTTGGAGCGAGTATTCAAAACTGCCGGCGAACCTGACAAATCGCCGGTTAAAGACTGCCGCGGTTCGATTATTCGGTGATGATCCGCGCCGAAAAGATTTTCTAAAAACCGTCGCGCACCAACAAGGTTTGCTTCAAATCTACGAGGATTTCTGCTTGCAGGATAATTCCGATTGTGCGCATTGCCCGTTTCCGGAGCAAATGCAGAGATGGAAATGAAACCACCCTTGCAAATCAAACGTCCAACATCGAACATCGAACTTTCCTCCGCGGGTGTAGTTCAATGGTAGAACGGTAGCTTCCCAAGCTACACACGAGGGTTCGATTCCCTTCACCCGCTGTGCTTAGAAATCTCTTTTGACAGCGCTTTTTCCCAGCACTTTCACCCTTTGGGAACCCTGGCTAGAAATTGCCTGCATCAGGCGGCGGAGGGGGCGGCGGTGCTGTTGCCGAACTAACAGGACGAGGTTTCGAATTTTCAATGACCGTTTCATCGCCCGAACCGGCTTGCCCGTGCCGAGAATCGTTAGCACACCCGGCGACGAGCAGGGCGCCAACGACAATCAACAGCTCCAGCCTTGTTCTTCGTAAGACAAAAAGTACAGTTTGATACATGAGAATTGATGACCGTTTACAATAATGGAGGTTACGGATTTCTGTCGAGCAATCTCACAACCATTATAGTCTCCTGATTCAATTCCCGTCAAAAATGAGCAGCACACGATTTGCCGCGCGGAAAACGATCCCAACCATGACCGCAAACATAATTGGAATTAGAAAGAGAACATGCGGTTAACAGGAATTTTAATCCTCTCATTGATCGCCTACATAGGGTCCACAGCCATGGGAACTGCACAGACTCCAAGCCTGATTGGCAGGTGGAATGTAGAGATCACATTTGCAAACGAGGAACACCGGTCGCTGCGCTTTGAAGCGCAGAGTGCTGGCAAGGGAACTCTCTTGTTGCTCGATCCAAAGTCCAAGGTCTGGGGACCAGCCAATCCTTCCCAGGCAACCTGGACCCAAGGTGAAGGAAACTCCGTCACGTTCTCGGGACCGGTAGAATTTTTGATCGGTAATGTTGGACGCGACGCTGGGACGCTGGCGTGCAAAGGAAAATTTGAAACGCCGGGGGCGATCACGGGGGAGGCGGAGTTCTCGTCACTGGTCGGGGCAAGATCAAAGCACGGCACGTTCAGAGCTACCCGAGCGGACGAATAGAAGTGTCGCACTTCGGAGGACCGGTTTGATTCTATCTTCCTATAATAGAATCAATTGGCGCATCGGCTGTTAAACGGGAATCGTGGAGATGCTCCCACTTTTTCTGCCGAGATCTGAGTAGCCCTGTCCTGGCGCGCGCTTGTGATCATATCACGATACGTCACGAATTTGCTCAGAATGAACACGCCGCTTACTCGGACATATCGCCTCCTGCAAAAAACCAAAGATATCAAAAGATATGCTTGACATAATCCCGCGAAACCCACCTAATCGCGTCCGTGGAGACCGCGTAATCTGGGCCGATTGCACCCCACAAATATGTCCGACCTCATCCGTAGAATCGAGCAAGCTCTGAGCGAGAGAAACTCGGCCGGGTCGCAGCGGGAAGTCATTTCGACAACCGGCTGCAATGAGAGGACAGGTCCTTTTGCCGACTCCTCCACAATTGCAGTCACCGAAAACAAAAAAAACAAAATCCTCTATGAAAAAAAAATCGACGTTCACTAACGCGCGAGCAGTAACCGGCCTTTTTCTAATCCTGATCGGCCTCGTTGTGGGGCTCTTGAGCCTTGGCGCATTCTCCACCACCATTGCCAGTTTCGCACAAGGGATCCAGAAGTACAAGGTCATCACAAGATCCAGTGATCCGCTTGTTCCTGTTGGATTTGATTGTTCCAAAATTCATGAATTGGGCATCGACCGACAGGAAAACTTTCGTGCTGGAGCGATCATGATTGCTTGCGGCCAGTCATCTGGCGGCAGCCCGACTACCGCGAAGTCCACTCTCGGTCCCGTCGGCAGCCTTGTTCAAAAATTGTTAGCCCCTCTTGCACCCCTCTCGTACGGATCCACCGACGTCGACCTTGTTACCGGCGCCGAATCGTTCCCCAATGTTACCCAGTCGGAGACATACTCGTTGGCTAACCCCGACAACCCGAATCAGATTCTCGTCGCCTACAACGATTCGCGTGGCCGCAACGCTAATCCGATCAATATTTCTGGCGCATCGTTCTCCAGTGATGGCGGCGCGACGTTTACGCGCCTAACGGCAACAGGCGGCAATGGCCCGTTTGCGGGCACGGAAGGCGACCCAGTAGCTCTCTATCACAAGCCAACTGGCAAGTGGTTGACGATCTGGCTCGACACCGCGTGCGGTGGCCAAGGCGTCGGCGGGTACAGCTCCACCACTCCTTCGGACCCGAATAGCTGGACTCATTTTTGCGTCCACAACGACTCCGAGGATGACCGCGAGTCCGGCTGGAATGACAATAACCCATCCAGTCCCTTCTATGGACGCATGTATGTTTCCTGGAACGACTTCAGTGTTGGGGTCGGCGCTCTTTCCGTTACATACTCCAGCGATGGCGGTGTGACATGGCACAGTCCGATAATTGTGAGCAACACGAGTACTTTCATTCGCGACGTCCAAATCACCGGCGATCTCTCGGGTAACGGAGTCATTTACCTGGCGGGCATGGATGAAGGCGGCGGCGGGTTTCCGCATAATAACATCAACCATATTTATAAGTCCACCGACGGCGGCAACACTTGGACCGCAACTTACACCGGCCCCGCGTTTCCGGGCCCCGGTGTTACAGCGGTCGGTTACTTCGCCTGCATGTTTAGCGATAACGGCGGCTACTGGCGGCATGAGGGCTGGGGTGAGCCTGCTGCCTACAACAACGTTGTTCATCTCGTCTATGCCCAGCAGGGCACCAGCGGGGACGCTGGCGACGTCTATTACATCCGTTCCACCGACGGTGGCGTGACCTTTAGCGCACCGTTCAGGCTGAACAGCGACTCCACCACCCGTCCTCAATGGCAGCCTAACATCTCCGTAAGCCCAGCCGGCACTCTCCTGGCCACATGGTATGACGGGCGCGACAGTACTGGCTGCTCTTATGGCAACCCAGCCGTTCCGTGTTACAGGATGTACTCACGAAAATCTACCGACAATGGCGTAACCTGGTTGCCTGATAGCCCGTTGTCGGACGTTGAAAGCCCACTTCCGGCGCAACCCGATCCTGGCATTCAACCGACCTATGCGGGTGACTACGATTACGGCACGGCGTTGCTCGCCAAACACCTGACTTCCTGGACCGATGGGCGTAACGCTATTTCCAGCACCTCGCAGCAGGATGCTTTCACTGACCGAGAGTTAGTTGGCTTTGGCGTGACTACCACCACCCCGAGCTGCGGCGCCGTGGTTAGTACGCAGCCGACCGACTTCGTTCTCAACCTGACTGACGCCGTGACCCCGTCGACTGTTCAGGCCACCGATTTCACGGTCAACGGCACTCCGGCCGATTCGTTTACTTTAGCTGGTGGCAACACGCAGATCACCTTCCACTTTAACAGCACACCGGTGATCACACAGGGTGTGCAGACAATGGATATGCCCGCCGGCGCGATTAATCGTGCGTCGGACAACAGTCCGAATTTAGAATTTAACTGCACGTTCCGTTGGGACGCCACACTGCTTCAGGTGACCAGCACCAATCCGGTCGTGGGCGGCACCTTCTCTCCAGCTGCACCGGGCAATTACACGTATGACGTGAACTTCAACGAAGCCGTTGATCCTGCCTCAGTTCAAACGAGCGATCTGACGACCGGCGGCACCGCTGGCGGGAGCGTGACGGGTGTGAGCGTGATAAACGGAAACACAACTGCTGAGTTCACAGTACACTTTGATTTCGGGGGTAGCTTTACGGCGAACATCGCCGCTGGAGCGATCACCGACGCATTCGGTAACCCGGGCGCGGCCTT
>Ga0187779_10000440_pt1 | contig 27996 bp, 29 predicted proteins | sample 1015_Q2_SP10_10__FD_132435 | JGI IMG/M metagenome (GOLD analysis project Ga0187779, IMG submission 132435) | Tropical peat soil microbial communities from peatlands in Department of Meta, Colombia - 1015_Q2_SP10_10_MG | ecosystem: Environmental > Terrestrial > Soil > Wetlands > Peat | place... | reverse complement strand
GCATTTCTATCATGAGGTCCTTTTCAACTCCCAGAAGTTCCGCAGCCGCGAGGTTCGCATCAAGTATCACACCGTTACGGTCGACGATTAAATACCCGACAGGCGCATGATCGAAAAGGTCAAGATATTTCGTATACTGTTCTTGGAGCAGCTCTACTAAGCTGCTCTGTGTCCCAAGCTCACTTTGATAGTCAATGAGTTTACGAGTGAGCCCTCGATAGAGCAGAGGGCTGCGTTCATGCTCAAACGACAGCGACTCTTCAGTCTGTGCGGTATCTGCGTCACGAAGTAATGAGGCGGGGCTCGTCAATCTCACCTTCCGTTTTTTAGCGCGAAGTCTCCCCCTTGCTGCCTTCTGCCTTCTGCATCTTCGACCATCTTAAACAATGTAACGAGACTGAGCTAAGTGTCAAGAATTCTTTGAATTAGATCATGTTGCTTTGAAAGCGCATACGACAGTCCTCCAAACTTGAAACTATGTTTGATGTTGGATGAACCTTTAAAGAAAATTACCCGCGCGTAACGAGATGTCGAGACAGTGCCCTATCATGAGGTTTTGAGAGAATGATTAATGCTGCGATTGCGCCGACAAGCGCAAGAAGCATATCTGATTGTGTGTCCCAGACATATCCTTGAGTACCAAGGAAAGACTCAGCGGCTGTTCCTGTTAGAACCGCCACCCACCATTCGATGAGCTCATAGAAGGCGCTTAATGCAAGGCAGATACAGACAACGATGAAGAATAGCCAATTCCCTTCTTTCACAGGAGACTTCCTTATGAGTATTTCTCTGATTACGATCGCAGGCACGAACCCTTGAGCAAAGTGACCGACTTTATCGTAATTATTGCGACTCATTGAGAAGATATCCCTCAGCCAGTCAAATAACGGCACCTCAGCGTACGTATAGTGACCGCCAATCATTAAAATTATGGCGTGTATCAGCATAAGCCAATAAGCCATCCTCGTGAAGCGAAAGTTCCTGAATGTCGATGCAAGAATTACCAAGCCCAACAGAGCCGGAAGAACTTCAAGGAACCACGTGAAGTAGTCATGCGGTCGTATCGCAGACCAGATCAGCACAGAGAAAAAGAGCAGCAGCCAAAATAGAATCAGCGTCCCGGGGATGCGTGACGATTCGTTGTCCATTGTACCGACTTCCTTAAAAGAATCATTATTTCCTGCTCCCCATCATTTTAGCAGACGGGAATGCCAAATGTTCCGAGGAAAGAAGCCGAGACTGACATAACAAGACCTGACGGGTCAGCCTATCTTTTACATGCCAAGGCATAATTCGATTTGTCTTCGGCTTATGAAGCCGGGCTGCACGCGCCCTGTTATCGGGCTCCGGCAGGTCTATAGAGCAGATACATGACGAGGCCCGGGAGACTTCCTAGCGCGACGGACAAAAACCATGCAAGCGAAACAGCAGTGGCTTGAATCGGGGGTATCCCGAGAAAACCGAGAAGCAGGACAAAGGAGGCCTCTCTCACGCCGAGACCGGAAATCGATACGGGCAGGGTAGCCAGGGTGGCGATAATGGGGACAAATATGAAGAGAGAAAGAAGGGGAACCGCCACAGCCAGTCCGGAGCTCACGAGAAAAACGGCAAATACGTTCAGCACCTGAATCACGAGGGAGATCGAAAAGGTCTGAATGACGACGCGCCCCTTGCTCTTGTACAGGGAGAAATAGTTGTACAATTCTCCGAGGAGACCTATCCGCCCGCCGAGTCTCAGGCCGATCGTGAGGAAGCTTGCGATGATGAAGAGTGCTACGATGAAGGGCAACGTCCATTCGATATAGGAGCCCCTGAAATAGCGGAAGCCGAAGGGATACGCGATCAATCCAAGGGCGAGGAGCGCGCTGAAACCGACGTACCTGTCGAGGAATACCGAGGCTACCGCCGGTCCGCTCTTCCCGGTGCTCCGATAGAGGTAATAGGCCTTTATCGCGTCACCGCCGACGATCCCGGGGAGGATGTTATTAAAAAATGAGCCTATCATATAGAGGGAGAAGAGTTTCCCTATCGCGAAGTCTTCGGACAGAAGAAGCCGCCACCGAAGTGAGGAGAGGAAGACCGAGGAGATATAGATCAGGCTTGCTATGAGAAAATAGAACGCATTGATGCCCTGAAGGGTCGTAGTAAGTTTCTGTATCCCGGTTTTCGAGATTATCGCGTAGAGGAGCCCTCCGCTGACGACGAGCTTGAGGGCGACCAAAAGGATCTTCTTTGCCTTCAGGGGACGCTGCTCTCCGGGTATGTCAGTTTGAGGGGCCAACGACCTTTTTTATCACGTAGATCGGTTTTCGCTGGGTTTCGTGATAGACTCTCACAATCATCTCACCGAGAAGCCCCATGCCGATGAACTGAATGCCTACTATTATGAGCAGCGCGCCGAGGAGAAGAAGAGGTCTCCCCCCGATCGGTTTCCCGAAAATGATTTTTTCTATGCTCAGATAGAAGAGAAAGAGAAACCCGAAGAACCCGCCCCCCATGCCTATGGATCCGAAGAACTGCAGAGGCTTTGTCGAGAAGCTCTGGAGGAATTTGACGGTGATTAGGTCGAGGACGACCCTGACGGTTCTCGATATTCCGTATTTCGATTTGCCCCGCCGCCTCGGATGATGCGTTGTTTCGACCTCGGCGATCCGCACCCCGTACCAGCTCGCGACGGCCGGGATAAACCGGTGCATTTCGCCGTAAAGCCGGAGATTCTTTATGACATCCCTCCGGTACGCCTTCAGCGAACAACCGTAATCGTGTAGCTTCACCCCTGTCACCCTGCTGATGACCCAGTTTGCTATCGTCGAGGGCAGTCTTCTGCTGAAGAAGGGGTCCTTTCTCTTTTTTCGCCATCCGCTCACGAGGTCATGATCCTTAATGAGTTCTAGGAGTCGCGGGATATCTTTCGGTTCGTTCTGAAGGTCTCCGTCCATGGTGACGATAACATCTCCCCGGGCAAAATCAAATCCGGCAGCAAAGGCCGCTGTCTGGCCGAAATTCCTCCTGAGGCTGAGGACGATGACATGAGGGCTTCGGCTCTGAATCAGCTCAAGGAGGGGGAGGGTCCTGTCGGTGCTCCCATCGTCCACGTAAATGATTTCGTATTCAATGCCGGCCTCCTCAAGGGAGGCCTTGAGTTCTTCGTGGAGGGTCTCGACATTCTCCTCCTCATTATAAACCGGAATAACAATCGATACCGTCATCAGTAGCTCCCTATCGCCGGCTCCTTCATGCCTTGAAAGTTAGAGCAGACGAAGACCGAATACTCCCGCAGGAGTCTGCCCCTGTCGAAGACCTTTACGGGACGTTCTTCACAGTCCAGAAAGGCATCTTTGACCTGAGGGGTCAGCGCAGCACCGCCTATTGTAACAAAAATCCCCTGGTAATGGATAAGGCGATCGAAGCCGGGCCAGAGATCGTATTGGTTCATTCTCCTCCCGCTGTTCATGCAGTAGGTTACGGGATGCCCTTTTACGTAAAAAGCGAGTTCGCTCGAATCCTGATAACTGTCGGTAAAGATGAAAGCCCCGCCCTTTTTCAGGGCGTCGGTGTAAATCTGAGACACATCCCGGCCGAGGTCCTTCCATCCCCGGAGCCTCGCCGAAGGGTCTAGTTTCAGCGGCAGATGGAGCATTGCAGGGTAATGGGCGACTGCGGTCACGGTCAGGGAAAGGCTTGTAGCGGCGATCACTAATGCCTTCACTGAAAACCTCTTCTCTTTCCAGGGAACAATGAATACCGCTGAGAATGCGATGAGGCACGTTATGTAGCCGGTCATCGCCCAGTTTGCCTGGACCTTCCCCTGAATGCTCTTCAGGGTGAAGAAAAGCAGCACGGGGACTGAGAACCAGAGGAGGAAGCGCTTCTTCTCCCCGCCCGCTACCTTCCACAAGGAGATGACGACCAGTACGAGCAGGATCGGCGTAACCACGCCGAGTTGGGAGCCGACAAAGTCAAAGAAGCTCGCCGCGGAGAACTGAAGGCCGTCATGTATGTGCGCCTGACCCGCGGTGTGTCTGATCGTCACCCATTGGTGTTGCGCGTTCCAGACGATCACGGGACTGAAGATGACCAGACCGATGAGAAGTGCCAGGTACGGCCGGATCGTCCCAAGGAGCGCCCTCCCTTTTTTCGAAGCGATAAGGTAGAGAAACGCGCAGAGCGGAAAAAAGGCCATCGTATATTTCGTGAGGAGTCCGAGGCCCATGGAGACGCCGAGCAAAATCCACGAAAGGATTGACCCGCGCTCCATACCGGGTGAAGCGTTGTCGATCTCCCGCTGCGCCTCTCCTTCAGTTCCGGCCCCCGGAAGGAGGTGGATCGTTTTCCAAAAAAGGTAGAGCGAAAGCGTCCAAAAGAAGAGAAAGGGGGAGTCGATGGTGAAGAGCAATCCGAAGGCCGAGTAGAGCGGGATGAGCTGAAAGAGAATCGCAGAGGCGGTTCCGGCTGCATCGCCGTACATCTCTCTGCCGAGCCTGTAAAGCAGGATGCTCGTGAGTGCCGAAAAGATAACGGCAAGGAACCGGACTCCCAAAACAGTATCTCCGAAGAAGAACGTGCCGAGACCTATGAGATACGCGATCATCGGTCCCTTGGAGTAATAGCTCAGATCCGGCCTCCGCGACCACTCCCAGTAGTGCGCCTCATCGGGGCTTAGGTCGAGAGGGCCATGGAGGATGTAGTAGATCCTGAAGATACTCAGCCCGAGGAGAAAAACGAAGAGAACCGTTGTCTGCGGCTGGTCCTCGTAACGGCGTTCCGCCCAGATGTAGAGAGCGACAACGGACAAGGCCGAAAAGGAGCCGACTATGGCGCCGGCGAGGACATCGGACGGATAGTGCACCCCGAGCGAGACCCTCGAATAACAGACGAGTGCCGCGACGAAGAGAAAGAATGCTGCGAGAAGAGAAGAGAGTCTTTTTGAAATTCCCTCGAGGCTTTTCAGACGGAGACCCGCCAGAAGGAGGAAGGAGACGGCAAAGGCGACTGAGTTCGAGGCATGGTTCGAAGGCATCGAGGGAGATTTGCTGCAGCCGGCGAGGAGATGGACATTTTCGAGGATGTTGCAAGGCCTCTCTCTTCCGATGAGATGTTTCAAGGTATTCCCCGCTCCGTCAGCCAGGATGAAAGCGAGGACGGATAGGGCGACGATTATGAGCGCCTGTTTCCTCCCCTTGATGAGAAAAAAGACGACGAATGGAAGGATTATGAGGTATGACCTGTTCGTGATTACCGGCATGATAAGATCGAAAAATCGGTTCTGAAGCTCCCTGTTTATCACGAAGAATAAGTTGACGTCGAGCTGTGTCAGCCAGTCGGACATGCTATATAATATCACAGCATGAATCCCGTTCATTTCAGGCCGGACGATTATTGTGTGCTATTCGGGACGGCTCCTTCCTTATTTGGAAGAAACGGGATGGTAAGCATGCCGGGGACGGTGAGAAGGCATACAATTACAAAGAAGAGGGGATAACCGACCTTTTGTTGAACCCAGCCGGAGATGAACCCGGGGAGCATCATGCCGATCGCCATTATACCCGTTGAGATGGCATAATGGGAGGTCTTGTACGGGCCTTTGACAGCGTACATGAGATAGACCGTAAAGACAGTGAACCCCATGCCGTAACCGAACTGCTCCAGCGCCACCAAAGGATAAACCATCGCAAGGGGGGGCAGTGCATACGCCATGTAGACGAAGAACAAGTCAGGGAGGTGCATCGTGATCACGAGCGGCCAGGTGCATCGGCGGAGTCCATACCGGGATATGAGCCAGCCCCCAAGCACTCCTCCCAGCACAAGCGCGATAATGCCTACCGTACCATAGACGAGGCCGACCTCCGATGTGGTAAGCCCAAGCCCTCCATCAGGTCGGCCATCCAGCAGAAACGGCGAGACCAGTTTAAGCAGCATCGCCTCGCCCAAACGGTAAAACAGTATAAAAGCCACGAGAACGCCTATCTTTTCCTGCCTAAAATAGGCGGAGAAGACATCCCTGAATGCAGGTCTTCGGACGGCGCCTGCAGTCAGACGGCTGCGGTCGGTCGTCGGGTGCGGGAGAACCGCATAATGATAGAGCCCGGCGATCATAAAGATCCCGCCACTGATACCGAGGATCGTCATCCAGGCGGCAGGGATACTCCCCGATACGGTCTCGGCAACTCCTGCGAGATACACGAGTAACCCCGAACCGAAAATCATCGCAAGCCGGTAGAATCCGGACCGAAGGCCGGTGAAGAAGGCTTGATCTCTTCCCGTGAGGGCGAGCATGTAATACCCGTCAGTGGCGGTATCATAGGTCGCAGAGATGAAGGCGCCGGCCATGAACGCGCAGATTGAGGGGAAAAAGAAATCCGGTCTGCCTACCGCATAGGCGATGAAGACGAGAATCGACGCCATCGCCCCCTGGGATGCAAGCACCCAGGTACGCTTGGTCCATGTGATATCGAGGAGCGGAGCCCAGAACATCTTTATCACCCAAGGAAGGTAGAGCCAGCTTGTCCAAAAGGCGATGTCCGCGTTGTCCACACCCATCCTCTTAAAGAGTATGACCGATATCGTGTTGATGAGGACGTAGGGCAGACCCTCACCAAAATAGAGTGTCGGAACGAAGAGCCATGGATTGCGGTATGTGGTTTGCGGCGGCGCCATGAAGGGAAGGATATCAGATTATGAAGGAATCATCCAGTCGAAAAATCAACAATTAACCCCTTAGTCCGTTTTGCGTGTAGGACTTAACAATGCGGACAATGTAGATCATCAACAATTAATTCCACCCGAAAGTAAGACCGTTCATGAGCGACTGTCTGAGAATACATTCTTCTTGAACACCTCATCCCTTGAAGCTGTCAGCCACCAAACCTTACGCCCAGAAATCAATGTTTCTTCTTGACACCGGTCCGATAGTCGAAGTATAAAAGAGGTATTTTTTGGGAAGGGACCCATGTAGACGGAAGAACTCGATAACATTACAAAAGTCATATTAGCTTGACCGCGATAATATGATAACTCAAGTAGTTACACCCGACATGACATCTATGGTGGATTGCGGAGAATGAAAAATGCCGGAGTTATCGAGTTAACTAGCTAATAACTGGTTATCTGGTAATTACGACCAGAGATAAGTACAAACAGAAATAAGAAGGGAGAAACTTAGACAATGGGAGATTTTTTTCCTTTCGCAAAATGATTAGCCCAGTTCTGATTAAGATTATTTATGTTATAGGTATCATTCTGATTATCGGCAGCACAGCGCTTTATGTAAGGCAATTTACCTCAGGGGCAGAACGTGTTCTATACGGATTCTCTGCAGTTTTGATTGGTAATCTACTATGGAGACTTGTGTGTGAAAGTTTGATCCTGCTCTTTAGCATGCATGAACTGTTAAGTTCCATAGAGCATGAGACAAGAGGAAAGAAAGACCTAATCGAGGAATAGCAGTAATTATTCAAGGACATGTAATAGAACTTGAGATCAGATAACAAAACGCTCAAGAGGGACACGGGATTCGCCGTTATTCTTTTTTCCGTCTTGGCGCGATTGCTCCCGCGCCCCTTAGCTTAGTCGTTGGGCGGCATAAACATTCTACGTCTCACGCATTCGCCAGAACAATGAACATTGCAGAGCTTTGGTACTCGATAGAACGGAGCGATTGGGAACACGCACTTGAGCGTTACTGGCAGTTCGTTCAGCCACGTAATCTCGAACTCGAACGAGCCCTTGACTCTCTGAACGTCGAAAGACTGCGGGGCCTCAGCGCTCGCGGATGGTATGACTTCCTTCATGGCGAGTACTTTCGCTGGAAATACACCGCGCCAAATCGCTATGCGACCACAACCATCCAACTCAAGAAGTACCTAGACGGTGGCGAACTTGATGAGCTGGATCACATTCGGCTGCAGTTACTCTCATTGGATTGCAGCGACATCAGGCGAGGTCTAGTAACCGCAAGAAACATCCGAGGCTTGGGAACGGCTGGCGCGTCCGGCTTGCTCTCTCTCATGTATCCGCGCTGCTTTGCCACGGTGGATCAGTTTGTTGTAAAGGCGCTCCGGTTGGTTCCTGGGCTTCCAGCCGCGGATGCCGTAGCCATGATGAACCCGGACAACTTGGGCATCTCGGATGGCGTGCTGTTGATCCGCATCCTTACTCAGAAGGCGAATGACAACAACCGAACGTTTGGCACATCGATGTGGACGCCACGCAAGATTGATATGGTTCTTTGGACCTATGGGAGGTGAAGTGGCGCCATGCCGCCCAACAGTGGAATGCACCGGACCTGCTCGAAAAGCCGCGCAGGCAGGTGATTTTGAACGTTGCTCTGTCTTTCTTTCGAAAACCTGCAGTAGTTTCGATCTGTCATGCCTGTGATGTTGTCGGTGCTAATGACATCTGGCAATATGAGAAAGAAGCGTTCTTTCCGTGTAGCAATGAGCGGGTTACCTTTAAATCAGCTGACAGTCATCCCCATATCGCTTTTTGTTATAACGTCTTCAAGGACTACTACAACAAGAGAGTTAGTGCTTTGAAAATGTCCTCTGTCTGACCGCTTCATAGAGGCATATGGCTGCCGATGTCGCGACATTGAGGCTTTCTGCCTTGCCGAAGATCGGAATCCTGATAAGAAGCGATGCCTCCTTCTTAAGGATGTCGCTCACCCCGTGAGCCTCGTTGCCGAAGACAAAGGCCAAAGGTTGAGAAAGGTCAGCCTGGTAGATTTCGGTTGTTGCCTTTACATCGGCCACGGAGAGGCAGACGGATTTTCCCCTCAGCCACGGAATTAACGTAGCCGCCTCTGAATAGACGATGGGGAGATTGAAGATGCTCCCCGCTGACGACCGCAGCGCCTTCGGCATGAAGGCATCACATGTCTCCGGAAGCATGATTACACCGTCCGCACCGGCAGCGTCGGAGGTCCTGATGATCGTGCCGAGGTTGCCCGGGTCCTGGATGCCGTCAAGAATCACGAGGAGAGGGTTCTCAAGTACAGGCAGGGTATCGAGGGCGGAGGGCTCGTAAGATGCTGTCGCGATGATGCCTTGCGGCGCCTCTGTGTCCGAGAGCATCGAGAGGACGTGAGCGGTGATCCGGAACATTTCGGCACCGTGCTTTGTCAGCTCTTTCAAGAGGCGGGTTCTCTGCCTAAGAGATGCAAACTCTTCGGTGAAGAAGACTCTCTTCAGGGACGTCCCCGATTGAAGCGCCATCTCGACGAGATGCGGGCCCTCTATGAGAAAAGCCTCATGTTTGTACTTTCGCCTTTTTTCTCTTACGGCGACCGCCTCTTTCACCCGGGGGTTCGACGTGCTCGCTATGTCGGTATATCGCATGCCTTTTCGCGGCTTCCCTTTTTCAGAGGATACCATAGCGTGTAGGGAAAATTCATTTTGTTCCCGCCATACCCGTCGTTCAGGTCGCACGGTCATGCGGTCGGAGAAGCCTGGAATCACATTTCTATCGAGGCATCCTCAAAGACGATCTTCCCTCTCAATGCCTGTGACTTCGTAGGGATCGAATGGTAGATTACCGTGATTTTCCCGCTCCGCCCTTGAATCCTTGCGATTGTCCCGTGTAATATTTATCCATGGACAAGAAGAAGATACTCGTCGTCGACGACGAGCCGGATATTGTCGAATTAGTCTCCTATAACCTCAAGAAAGAGGGGTTCGAAGTCTCGTCTGCCTCTGACGGAGAAGAGGCCCTCACAAAAATGAAGAAGGGGAGCTTCGATTTCTTCATCCTTGACCTCATGCTTCCGGGCATTCAGGGCATGGAACTCTGCCGAATCCTCCGAAACGACCCGAAGACAAAAAATGTTCCGATAATCATGCTTACGGCAAAAGGGGAGGAGGTAGACAGGATACTCGGCCTCGAGTCGGGGGCTGACGACTACATATCGAAGCCTTTCAGTCCGAGAGAGCTTGTGGCGCGGATACGGGCGGTCTTGAGGAGGAGTTCAGAGAAACCAGCGGTGGAGAAGGTGATAAAGGTGGGGGACCTCTTGATCAACAGGGAGACCTATTCCGTGACCAAGAGGGATGTGCCGCTGACCCTCAGTTCCACCGAGTTCAAGCTTCTTCTCTACCTCGTCGAAAGAAAAGGGAAGGTCTTCAGCAGGGAGCAGCTTCTCGATGCGGTATGGAAGGACGAGTCCTTCGTCGAGCCGAGGACTGTGGACGTGCATATACGGAGGTTGCGCACTCAAGTCGAGGACGACCCTTCAAACCCGAAGCATATAAAGACGCGAAGAGGAATCGGCTACTATGTCGACGCGGGCATATGAAGCGGGGTATCTTCAGGCGCATCTTCATCGTATACGCCATCGTCATGGTGCTCTCGGGCGTCTTCGGTGAAGTCTACATAACCTCCGCGGTCAGAGCAAACTATATCGCCAACCTCAAGAAGAGCCTGTCTGCCGAGATAAACCTCATCTCGAAAACCATATCTTTCAGAGAGAGCGGCTCGGACAGCCTCTGCAGGCAATTGAAGGAAGAAACCGGAGCGCGGGTGACGCTCATCGCGAATGACGGAAGGGTCATCGGCGATTCCGATGCCGATTCCGCCCGTATGGATAATCATCTCCACCGGACCGAAATAGAGCAGTCACTCCTGTTTGAGACGGGCGCCGGGATTCGTCACAGTGATACCCTGAAATACGATCTCCTCTATGTCGCGAAGAGGGTTTCTAAAGGAGAATACACGGAGGGGTTCATAAGGCTCGCGGTGCCGCTCAAGGAAGTGGACAGTTCCGTGAATCTTCTCAGGATCAAGATCATCTTCATCATGGGCATCATTCTTCTCGCGACATGGCTCTGCGCGATCTGGCAGATAGACCATCTGAGGCGACTTCTCAGGCAGATTACGGATTTCTCGAGGTCACTATCGGCCGGCGAAATAGACAAGAGGCTCTTCCTGAGGAATGCCGGCGAATTCAACGAGATCGCGGAGAACCTCACCTCTATGTCCGTCAAACTGCAGGGCATGATGAATCAGAGCGAGGAGGAAAAGGGCCGTCTCAATGTCATCCTGAAGAGCATCCCCGATGCCCTCCTCATCATAGACGCGAAGGGGAGCATCACCCTTTCGAGCTCTTCCGCACGGGAATTCTTTGGCGATATCCCGATGTCCGGCATGAGGTTCGTCGAGGTGATACGGAATCACGAATTTGCCGGTTTAATGGATGAAGTGCGTAAAACCCTCTCGCCCGGGATGATAGAATTCAGGATCGACGCCCCCGTAGAAAAGTATCTCAGCGTGAGGGTGTCGCCGCTCTTTTACAAAGAGAGGGAACTTTCCGGTTTCGTGGCGGTCTTCCACGACATTACGCAGATCGAAAGACTCGAGCAGGTGAGAAAGGACTTTGTCGCCAACGTCTCCCACGAGATAAAGACCCCCATCACGGCGATCAAGGGTTTTGCCGATACGCTCCTCGAAGGGGCCCTCGACGACCGCGAAAACGCCGTAAGGTTTATCGGAACGATAAAGTCCAACAGCGAGCGGATAAACGATCTTGTGGACGACCTCATGACGATCTCGAAGATCGAACTCGGTGTCATAAGGGTCGAAAAATCCCTGACCGACATCGATGATGTCTTCCGGAATGTCCTCGAATTATTCAAGGACAAGGCCGATGCCAAGAACCTCTCCCTGACCGTCTCGAACGGGCCGGGAGTCGTGGAGATCAATGCCGACAAGAACCGGCTCATTCAGATATTGACCAACCTCCTCGACAACGCTATCAAGTTTACCGAATCGGGGGGCGTCACCCTAGGATTTGATAGAGAAGATGAGAAGACCTTCTTATTCGTCGAAGATACGGGCATCGGGGTCCCCCCGAAATATCTGTCGAGACTCGGGGAACGGTTCTACAGGGTCGATCCCGCGAGATCGCGGAAGATGGGAGGCACCGGGCTCGGCCTCGCGATCGTAAAACACCTCGTGAGGGCCCACGGGTGGGAGATGCAGATAGAAAGCACCCCCGGCAAGGGGACACGGGTGAAGGTCTTTATCGCATGAAACGATTCTGAGCCTTTGCTTATCGACCGCTCGCCGTCCATATCTCCATGATGAAGAAGCATGTATTCCCGGAAAATTTCTTGTGGGGAGTCGCCACGTCGGCCTTTCAGCTCGAGGGCTCGCCGAATGCAGACTGGGCCTCATGGGATTCACGTCTCAGTGAAAAACCGGATGTGACGAACCACTATAGACTCTATCGGGAAGATCTGGCCCTGCTCAAGGAACTCGGGGTGAATGCCTATCGTTTCTCCCTGGAGTGGAGCAGGATTCAGCCGCGGGAAGGTGTCTGGGACGATAGGGCGATAGCGCATTATCAGGAGATCATCGACATACTCGCTGAGAACCGCATCGAGCCCATGGTGACCCTCCACCACTTTACGCACCCCCTCTGGTTCTTAAAGAAATGTCCCTGGCATGAAGACGCGTCGGTCGATACATTTCTCGCCTATGTCGAAAAGGTCCTCTCGATATTGAAGGGCGTGCGGTATTGGATAACCTTCAATGAACCTTATGTCCTCCTGCTCGGCGGCTACCTTGAGGGATGCATGCCGCCGGGGGTTAAGGACGCTTCTTTGGCGCTCAGGGCATTGAACAATATCCTTCTCGCCCACGGGAAGGCGTACGACCTCATCCATACGAGCATGCCCGACGCGATGGTGAGTGTCGCCCACAACATGGCCGCCCTCGCCCCGTGGAAGAGATGGAATCCCCTTGACAGGCTCCTCGCGAAGATCGCGAAGTACTTCTACAACCACTCCATCCTCGACGCGTTCCTGACGGGGACGCTGCGCGTGAAATTTCCGATGGCGGATGCGATCGAAATCACCGTGCCGATAAAGGGTAAGCTCGACTTCTTCGGGGTCAATTATTACACGAGGGTCCACCTCAGGTTCAATCCGTTTAAAAAGATGGGGGTTGAACTGCGGCACAGGGACATCGAGGGGAACGGGCTGACCGATATGGGATGGGAGATACACCCCTATGGGCTCGAGAAAGTCCTGCGATACGCCTCAAAACTTGATGTCCCGATCTACATAACGGAGAACGGCATCGCAACGAGGGATGACCAGAAGAAGATACGATTCATGAAGCGGCATGTCGATGTTCTCGAACGGTGCCTCAGGAACGGCATAGACGTGAGGGGATATTTCTACTGGTCTCTCATCGACAATTACGAATGGCTCCAGGGGCTTGATTCACGATTCGGCCTCTACAAGGTCGACTTCGACACCCTCCAGCGGCGACCTACGAATGCTGCAGCATACTACTCATATCTCATCAAGAGCAGGGCCTCTCTTTAACGGAAACTTCATCTTCCCTTAATAATCCTGTAACAGGGAAGTCCTATTCTATAAGCGATGTTGTTATGCGATTTTCATATCCACACAAAATACTCCGACGGTTCGGTCGAGATACGAAGGACGGTTGACCTTTTCGGGCAGGCGGGTTTTGACGCCATCGCGATAACGGATCATGTGGTCAACGGTGACAATTCTTTCGGGAAATTAGCCCATCGCTTCCGATTCTCCGTTACGAAAGACAATTTCAGCGAATACATGGCGAGGATCAGGGAAGAGGCTGAAAGGGCCTGGGATAAATACGGCATGCTCGTCATACCGGGGGTGGAGATCAGCAAGAACCATCTCTCTTCCGACAAATCAGCCCATATCCTTCTGATCGATATTAAGGAGTTCATCCCCGCCTGCTGGAGTTATGAAAAGATATTCCTTGAGGCAAAAGAGCAGGACGCGCTCATCGTGGCGTGCCACCCGCACTATATGTCCGACATGAGCAGGGACACCCTTTTTCTCTGGAACAACCGGGAGCGATACGCCAAATACATCGATGCGTGGGAGATCGCGAACAGGGACGACGTCTTCAATGTGATAAGCCTCAAGAAATACCCTTACATCGCAAACAGCGATTTCCACAGGCCGAGGCACGTCTATTCCTGGAAGACCCTCCTGAACTGCGAAAAGGGGGTTCCGTCGATAAAACAGTGCATAAGGCATAACAGGGGTGTGGCGATAACCCTCTTCAGAAATTAGGAGGTGCCATGGAACTCTTCTTGATTTTTGCCGGCATTGCAGCCCTGGGGCTTATAGCCTATGGCCTGCAGATTATGGCTGTCCGTAGTTATCTTTGTCCCCCTCGCTCAGGGGAAGGGGATTCCCTTCCCCCATCTTTTCCCTCGATCTCGATACTCAAGCCGCTCAAGGGGCTCGATGACAATCTCTTCGACAACCTTGAAAGTTTCTGCAATCAGGATTACCCTGAGTACGAAATCATCTTCAGCCTGCAGGACTATAACGACCCCGCCTATCAGATTGCGCGAAAAATAAAAGAGAAGCATCCCCGGAAGGATATTTCGCTCATCGTTGAGCGGTGCGACGAGGGATTGAACCCGAAGGTGAACAACCTTATCCCGGCATACAGGGTAGCGAAGCACCCGCTCATCCTCATCAGTGACAGCAACGTCATGGTCGACGAAAGGTACCTGAGGGAGATCGTGAGGCCGATGCTCGCGCCTGGGGTAGGACTTGTCAGTAATCTCATCAAGGGAGTGGGCGGCCGGTCAGTCGGCGCCATCCTCGAGAACCTCCATATGAATTCCTTCGTTGTAGGGAGTGTCTGCTTCCTCGACAGGTTCCTCAAAATGCCCTGCGTTGTCGGCAAGTCGATGCTCATGAGAAGAGAAGACCTCGATGCCATAGGCGGTCTGAGGGCCGTCAAGGACGTGCTCGCGGAAGATTATCTCATAGGGAAGATGATGCGTGAAAAGGGTAAGAGAGTCGTGCTCTCACCCTATCTCATCCGGAACGTGAATTATTACTGGGGAATCAAGAAATTCGTGAACAGGCATACTCGCTGGGGAAAGCTCAGGTGGAAGATCGGGGGACCGAGATATTTTTCCGAGCTATTCGGCAATGCCGTTTTCATGTCTTTTCTTCCGGTGGTCCTCTGGGAGGCTTCCCAGATTACCCTATCCTTTGCCCTTCTCGTCTCTCTCATGAAGGCGGCCGGTGATTTCTATATCGGGAAGCGAACCGCATCGGCTCATAACCCCTTTCTCTATTTCCTGTCGCCCCTGAAGGACCTCGTCATCGGACTCATATGGTTTGTCCCCCTCTTCAGCAACACCGTCTCATGGAGAGGAAACAGGTTCATCATAGGCAAGAACTCCGCACTGCTCCGCTGCCCTGAAAACGGCATCTGGGCGTGGAGGTACAGGGTTACCGACGCGATAAAGGGACGGTTTGCATAGACCGCCCCGAAGAGATGATAGTTCACCGATAGTGCCCTCAGGGTTTCATCAACTCACAAAGAAGAAATCAATCGGCACGCCCGGAGCGATCAGCATTGATACGGACGGGACTGTGCGTGGGCGGCTTCTCACCGTAAGGAGTATTCTGAAAGATCGGTTGCCTCCCGGACTCATACCCTTCATAGAGGCACCTCTTGAGCATTTTCTCTCTTTCGACCGTCTGAACGAGGCCTACGCAAAAATTTCGAACGATCAGGACGTCGGCCATTTTCTCGAAAGGGTCGTAAAGATGCTCAATATCCGGTATGAGATAACGGAGCAGGACCTTGACCGCATCCCCCGAAATGGACCTGTGATCGTTGTTTCAAACCATCCCTTCGGGGGTGCGGAAGGCATTATATTGGCACGTCTGCTCCGCTCCGTGCGATCCGACGTCAAGGTAATGGCCAACTATCTCCTCGGGTGCATAAGGGAACTCCATGATATGCTTATCTTTGTGGACCCCTACCAAAGAGAAGACTCACCCGCGAAGAACCTGAGACCGGTAAAGGAAGCCATAGAGTGGGTGAAGGGGGGAGGTATGCTCGGAGTTTTTCCGGCCGGCGAGGTCTCTCATATCCAGCCGCAGACACGAGATATAGCGGATCCGCGGTGGCATGAGGGGATCGGCGGGGTAATTCAGAAAAGCGGGGCAACTGTGCTCCCGGTTTTTTTTGGAGGTTGTAACAGCGCACTCTTCCAGATTTTAGGGCTCGCGCATCCTCGCGTGAGGACAGTACTCCTGCCCAGAGAATTGTTCAATAAGGGGATGAAGAAGATACCGGTAAGAGTCGGCACGCCCATCCACTCCAGAAAACTTGAGACCTTCGGAACCCGAGGGGAGATGATGCGGTATCTGCGGTTTCGGACCTATATGCTGAAGAATCGCAACTCGAGGAAGACTACGGACGACAATGGGCTGCACGGGCAGAATTCCCGAGCGCAGAGGATGAAACCCATTCTGCCTCCACAGCACAAAACACTACTCGAACATGAGATCTGCTGCTTTCAGGCAGATAGGATTCTGCTAGAGAGCGGCGACTATATTGTTTTCCATGAAGAGGGTCAGCACATCCCCTGTCTGTTACAGGAGATCGGCCGGTTGAGAGAGACGACATTCCGTTTAGCAGGCGAAGGGACTGGAAAATCGGTTGACCTGGATTGCTTCGACCCCTATTACACGCACCTCTTCGTCTGGAACAGGGTGAAGAAGGAATTGGTGGGAGCGTATCGCCTCGGAAAGACCGACGAGATCCTGAAACGGTTCGGAAAAAAAGGCCTCTATACGAGCACCCTGTTTCACTATAAGACCGCATTGCTTGCAAGGATGGGACCGGCACTTGAACTCGGTAGATCTTTTGTACGATCTGAATATCAGAGGACCTATGCTCCCCTCTTACTGCTCTGGAGAGGCATCGGGGAGGTCGTGAGAAGCAATCCCCGTTACAAAACCCTCTTCGGTCCGGTCAGCATCAGCAAAGACTACCACTCACTTTCCCGGCAGCTCATGGTGACTTTCCTCAGGGTTAACAATTTCTTGCCAGATCTGGCCCGGCTCGTCCGCCCTAGAAGGCCTTTTCGTATCGGACGGGTGGATGGGTGGGATGGAAAGATTGTCGGTGCGGTTATGAAGGACCTCGACGACATATCGGGATTCATTTCCGACATCGAAAGCGATGACAGAGACATCCCCGTGCTCCTGAGGCAGTACCTGAAACTCGGCGGCAAGTTGATAGACTTCAGCAGAGATGAGAAATTCAGTGATGTCCTCGACGGGCTGATGTTGGCCGATCTCACGAAGACCGAACGCCGGATATTAGAGCGTTACATGGGCAGGGAAGGAGCGAGGACGTTCCTTGCGTATCATGGCGCAGCAGCCCCCGGATAATCGCCTTGATCTCTACCCTTCACGCGAGAACCGAGGCTCAAGCAACATGGAAGTGCGATCACGCGTTTTGACTTCTCCTCGGACTTATGCCTTCCCGCGGGTGCAATGGCCTTGTTCACTCCCGCTCAGCACGTGATGAAAAATCTTCCTGCCGATGCCGGCCATGAAAACATGAAGGAGGAATGCCGATGAAGAAAATCTTTGTTCTCGACACCAATGTCCTGATCCATGATCCAGCCTCGATCTTCACGTTCGGAAACAATGACATCGTGATACCCTTTACGGTGATAGAAGAACTTGACAGGCATAAGAAAGGACATGGCGAAATAGCCGCCTCTGCGCGGCAGGTGCTCAGGACGTTGGACGCATTGAGGGAAAGGGGGCCTCTGCCGTCAGGCATAATGATGGATTCGGGAGGGGTCATTTCCGTGAGCCTGCCTGCAAATAAGCCATCCGCACAGTTCTGGAACAACGGAGGAGAAGACAACCAGATTATAAAGACGGCTCTCTGCTTAACGGAGAAGAAGCTGCGTGATGAGGCAGGGAGCCTTGTTCCCGTTATCCTCGTTTCGAAGGATACAGCGGTGAGGATCAAGGCGGAGTCGCTCGGCATCAGGGTCGAGGACTACATGAACGACAAGACATTGCTCTTTCAGCAATACGGCAGAGTCCTCGTAAACGGAGATAATACGAATGGCATAAGGTCCGCGAGATACCTCCAATCTGAAAGTAGTCTCTACAAGTTAACGGGAGGCGATAATTTGAGGCTCGTAAAACGGGCAAAGGAGAGGATGGGCATCGCCCATCAGAACATTGAACAGGAATGCGCATTGGACGCCCTTGCCGATCCCGAAACAGAGATCGTGGCACTGACGGGAAATGCAGGAACCGGCAAGACCCTTCTCGCACTCGCTGCCGGGCTGCATCAGACATCACAGGTAGTAAAGTAAACGTCCCTCTATGAACAGGTGATCGTCTCTCGACCTGTTGTCCCGATGGGCAAAGACATAGGGTACCTCCCCGGAGATGTGGAAGAGAAGCTCACCCCATGGATGCAGCCGATTTTCGACAACCTCGAAGTAATCTTAAACACGCCGAAAGGAATCGTGAAAGATAAAACGAACACCGCGAGCATAAAGAGTTATCAATACCTGATGGATGCGGGGTTTCTCCAGGTCGAACCGCTCACCTATATCAGGGGGAGAAGCCTTCCGATGAGGTATTTCATCATAGACGAGGCGCAGAACCTGCGGCCCGTCGACGTCAAGACAATCGTGACGAGGTGCGGCGAGGGGACAAAAATCATCTTCACCGGCGACCTCGACCAGATCGATACTCCGTATCTCGATAAATCAAGTAACGGCCTCGCCTATCTCATAAGCCGCTTCATAAACGAAGAAAACTTCTGTTTCCTGAACCTCACGGACGGCGTGAGATCCCGGTTGGCAAAGCAGGGGGCGAGATTGTTGTAGCGCCTTCCGGTCGCTGCGAGACGGCACTCTCTCCTTCGCCTCGAGAGATTCATGATGGCGGAATCAGCATCCCCTAAATTTCACATCCCTTTCATATTCTTGTAACAGAGAGAAGTCCATATTTGATGATGAGACTGTTCAGGAAAGTTATCGACATAATCGTGACCTTGATGATTCCGCTCGTAATCCTTGCACTCATGATAGGGATTGCGAGGATATTCCTCGATTTGAGAGCAGTCTTCAAGAGTCCGACCATAGCAATCGGGTTCGACATCATGGTAACAAACATCCTCTCGATGTTCGTGGTGATGGAGCTGCTCAAAGGGATCATCGAATATTTTGAGATACACAGGGTGAAAATAACCTTTATTACCGATGCCGCAATGGTTTTCATCCTCAGGGAAATCATGATCGGCATTTACGAACATACCATGGGATGGACGGAAATACTTTCGATTTCAGGGCTTCTCATCGTCGTCGGCGGCATTCGGACGATGGCGATCGTCTATTCACCGGATAAAAACAAGGAGGCGGCGATACATGAGCAGGGAATGTGTTGAGCGAATAGAGACGATAATCGTAACGGTGATATTGATGGCCGGTATTTTGCTCATCGGGCTCCACTGGAGATGAGGTGGCTGCCTGAGGCCCTCATTCCGGGCGATGGCAAATGCCGGATCGTCATGGCGATGAGGACGGGGAAAGGAGGTGACCCCAATGTGCCCGAATTTTCGGAAAGACACTTGCGATGTGGCTGGTATCGAGCCAGAAAGGATAGCGTGTGCCGATAAGAAATGCTGCCGGACAGGAGAATGGGAGAAATGTAAAGTCTACATCTCTCAATATTTCATTTCGGCCAGAATGGCATCTGCCAGATTTCGTTAAGACGAAAAAAGGATGAGAGGAGAGGCTGAAGCATTCTTCCGGGAGCTCCGGGAATCTTTCCGGGTCTCCTCTTCCTGCAGGCTACGAAAAATTAACCGGATTGTAATATTCCTGTAACAGAAGGGATGCTAAACTGACATGAAAGCAAGAAAGGAGGAGCATATGTATCAAAGAAGCGGGCTGATCTGTCGTCACCTGAGGGGGAGCTATGAAGGAGCGAGGTGCGGCGTTCTCAATCAGCTGGTCAGACTCGTTGAGGACGCTGACATAAGACTCTGCATGAGCAGGCACTTCGAAACGTGTTCCTACTATATGCTTTCATTGAGGGGATACGCTGCCGACCCAGGGGTGGTCTGCGATGGGGCTGAGAAATTGTAACACAATTGTAACATTGTCTTAATAAAGGTTTAACACTATTTTGCTTTACTAAAGACATGGTAATACTTGCAGAAACGAAAGTTGCCGAAATAAGATGTCCCTCATGCGATTCAGAGGCGCTTTATAAATATGGAAAAATCAGGACCGGCAAACAGAGGTTTCTCTGTCTGATGTGCGGAAAGCAGCATACCGAGGATGCCAAGAAGATTACGGCGCAGGGCAAACCGGTCTGTCATGAATGCGGGAAAATGATGCACCTTTATAAGATAGAGGGCGACCTCGTTCGGTTCAGGTGTTCCGGTTATCCGGAGTGTAAAACGTTCAAGAAATTCAGGATGAAGGAGGAGTAGGATGAGCCATTATATCCATAACGTCCCGGGCAGGTTGCGAGTAAAGAGTCCGGCAGTGAAGAGGAATCAGGATGCCGCGGATGATATCAGAAAGGCGCTGAGCACCATGAGCGGCATTGCCACTGTCGATATTAACCTTGTTACGGGCAGCATTCTGGTCAATTACAACCCGAAAGCCGTGCATGAGAAAGATATCATCGGCCTCCTTCAGCGGAAAGGCTATTTTGATGCCGCAAAGGCCTTGACGAATGACCAGTACCTCCAGGGCGTTGCTTCAAAGGCAGGGAATATCGTCGGGAAGGCGATCTTCGGAACCTTTGTCGAGAAGGCCCTTGAAGGATCAGCGTTGTCGCTGATAACATTCTTCATATAGGAAGCGAATCGATCCCGCCTTTCTTTCCCCTCGTGAAAATGAGCTGTCCCTTTTGACGATCCCTCAGCCCGAAAAATGAATGGATGAATTATAATACCCGAGAAGTGTGTTGCGTCACGAGCCGGGAGTGCCGATCACAATTTATATTCATTTGCCGGCATGACGGCGGTCGAGACAGATGGATTTCAGTCTCGCGGACGCCGGGACGTCCGGTGAGGTCATAGAGAAGGCGACGGAAAAGAAAGGAGGAGAGGAGAAATGAATTTCTGGGACAAGGTCAAAGGCGATCTCCAAAAAGGAGTGGAGGAAGGCATTACCTTCGTCAGGGAAGGGGCCTCCGTTGTGAAGAAGAAGGCGGAAGAACTCACTGAAGAAGGGAAAAGGCGGTATCGGATTTATGAGCTGAAGGCAGCGGTGCAAAAAGAGATCGCAGAGTTGGGCGGTAAGGTGTATGAACTGAGCGGTAAGGTCAGGAATCCGATGCTTGACAGCAAGGTGAAGGCGATTAGGGCGAGAATCAAGAAACTGGAATCGGAAATCATGAAACTCGAGGGAACCTTGAAGACCGGGGCCAGGAAACCGACTGCAAAGAAGAGGACCGTAAAGAAGGCTGCTACTAAAAAAACGGCGACGTCGGACTGAATAAAGCGAAGAGGCTTGCCGCACGGGCAGAGGACTGAACTTGCTGTCTCCTGCCCGATTCGCATAATGATCCATTTAGGTGACCGTGCTTCGCCTGGAAGCAGTCGCCCCCGGCAAACTCGTCTGGCGATAGGCAGACCGAACGGACCTACGAAGTCACCTATCCGAGGTGCACTGTGAGAAGATCATCCAGATAATCTTCGGCGTAGTCTGGTTCATTGGCTACGATGCGCTCTGCCTGAAGCCAGTTGTCGAGGTCATGGCCCTCGACTCTTCCGCTCTTTACGTACAGTTCACATGCCAACTGTGCGATGAGATCGTGCGGGTTCATGTCGATCACCTCCTCCTCCGAGCAGTATCTGCCATTATCGTAGCTCGTCGCCCAGCTTTCCGGCGGAGCTGCGGGGATATGATGTGCGGCCAAAAGCCTTTCGCTCTCATCCCCGACCGCGATTGCGAAAAGACGGGGATAGAGCTGTTTCGCATAGCGGAGCATCGCAGCGCCTAAGCCTTTCCTTCTCTGAGCCGGGCGGACCATGATGAAGGACAGATAACCATCGGGTTCGACGAACATGAACCCTCTTCGCCGAAAAGATATTCGAATGGTCTGCAGGGTACGAAACTCTTTCAGGACCTCCGACATCGCTACACTCCTTATGACTGCGCCGCTATCAATATCAGACAGTGCAATCATACCGGACTGAATTTACATTACATTGACAATAGTGTTACATGTCGATGAAATGTTGGTCGCGTCTCGGCCGAGAGGGTGGGGATGGGAGAAATCTACACGACTTTGATTGGAAGAGGCGGAGAAGGGAAAATGCCGGTGCTCCTCACTACACCATGGAGCATCAACATCCTATGTGAGGGCTGGACCCCTAATCTAACTCCCAATGAACCGGGGCTAGAAAGGATCCATCTTGAATTGTCTTCATTACTTTCCTTGCAAACTCCGCATCAGAAACTTCCGGACTGTAAGAAACGATTACCGAGGCCGCACTTTCATTTATGCGAATATTCCTTATATTCTCCAGAGACTCCAGGAGCGACTGCAGGCGGTTCGCGTAAGACCTATCTGTCTTCAGTCGGGGGACCCTCAGGCGGATGCGTCCACTGGTCTGGTGGAGGAGGCTGGAAATGGCAGCCGGCGCCGGCGATGCCTTCGCGTAAGCCTGATACCCTCCCCCCTTCAGACGTGCCTTTCTGCGCTCTTCCAAAGAGACGCTAAAGCCCTCCACGCTTTCAAAGTATGCGACCAAGTCAACAAGGAGATTCTGCAGGACCGCTAATCTCTCGCGTCCCTCCAACTCCTCTGCCCGGTCAGCCCGGTCAATGGCCTGAAGGGTACTCCGTACTGCCGTACTCTGGTACAACGCAGCATGTTTGCTCAGTTTATCGCTGATCTCCTCCTGGAACTGAAAGAGCGGGATAGACTCAAATACGGGGAGCGTAGCTGTGATCCCTCCCATACGCCGCACCACTGCTTGGCCGAGAGAACTTCTTTCGTCTATACTGAAACGAAAGGCATCCCCTGGAAAAGTGTGGCTCTCCCAGACTTTTCCTATCTCTCTGGTCATCTCTATTACCCTGGGGTCCTTTGTGTAAGGGCCGTACCGGTAAATGAGAAACGCCCACCCAAAATACTGGCTCAGATGAAAGAGGACCTTAAGTGCGGCCGGGGAACCATATTCATACTGATCCGGATACTCCTTTTTAAAATAAGCCAGATCGTCCTCCTCAAGAAGGCGGTAAAGTCTCAATTGCAGCTCTTCTGTTGCGAGGATAAAAGAATTTACGAATAGGGCAGCCTCCTCGTCGCGTTTGAGCTGCCTTCCTTTTTGCTGCTCCTCGCTCCAGGTCCAGACTGACCAGATGCCTGCGGCTAATGCCGACAAGACAGAAAGAATTAGTGTTGGATTCATATCTGCCCTCCTTTCCAACGAAGAGAAACCGACTAATATCTACCTTATAGCATGTTCTGCCTGCTCTTGCAACCTTAGCCAGTGCATCTTTCGGTGATTACACGGGATGATGATTAACAGGGCGGGCGCTGTTTGATATTTTGTGAGTCGCAAACTCAGGATATCCCGAGTGCAAGACATACAGGAATACGGAATGGAGGAGGATAATGAAGGCCTCGCGTCCCTCCATGAGAATGAATACTTGCGGAACCAAACACCTGGCGATTTGCGACTCTGTCTGCGACGAAAATGAATAAGGAGTAACCACAAATAGGTCACGACACGTTATTTTCGGTTTTCGGGGGGAGGCGAACTGTCTTCCTTTTCTTTTCCTATCTTGTCTTTCGGCGGAGTCACATTAATCTCATCAGGTTCGGATAGGCCTTTTTTGTAATTCTTGATTCCCTGGCCGATGCTCTTCCCTATCTCTGGAATCCTCTTTGCGCCAAACACAACAATGGCGATTGCGAGGATAACGAGCAGATCCTGCGTCCCAAGCATATATGACCTCCCTTCTGAAACGAGTTTCTTATTGCCGGCAAGAGCGCCGATTTCTTTCAGTATATACCTTTCCCGGCATTTTTCAAAGGCTCCGTCATCCCGCCCCCAGGGAAGACAGAATAGCCATAATTCTTTCGCCGAAGCAAGATTCTGAGAATTCACAACCTCTTAATCTTTCCTTCACATTATCGTAACATGAGACCTTTAAAATTTCGTTTAACGATTACAGGGGAGGGCCTCTGTTTAGACTTGCATTGCGATCTGTATCGCAACGTCTGCAAGATGAGTTCAAGAAAACGCTATAGCGGAAGAAGGAGGGCGAAATGAAGAAAGTGTTGGTGGCTGTTGTGAGCGCTGTTTTCATCCTTGGCTTCGGTTACGCTTCATACGCGATCCACGACATGGATGCACAGGGAACGCCTGTGATGCAACCCGAAGCCGATGCTGCGAAGCTCTATACCTACATCATGAAACCGAAGCCTTATTTTAGTCGCCTGAAACTCTGGCCGGGGAAGAGGAAGCTCGTTTCAGGCAATGACCCGCACGGCCCTCTCACAACGACTTATCTCAATGACACCGCTCTCAGTGCGTTGAGCAAAGGGGACATGGTTGATGGCTCCTGCATCATAATGGAGAATTACAGCGCCGACAAGAGGCTTGAAACCCTTACCGTCATGTATAAGGTGAAGGGATACAATCCTGATGCCGGTGACTGGTTTTGGGTGCAATACTCCTCGAACAACGGATACGTGCTGGAGTCGGGGAAAGTAGATTCCTGCATTGCCTGTCACAAGTCGAGACAGGATACCGATTATCTCCATAAAGAGAGGGGATAGTAACTGACAGGAGACGACAAGATAGCTAGCCGGCGGATATCCTGGTTCTTTCTTGTCGTCCTCTTTTTTTCGATTCTTGTTTTTTCTCTTTATCGCGGAAGCGAGGCATCCTGCGAGGGAACCCATCTTTTCTCTGTCGAGCGCAGTAAAAACAGGAATCTCCTCTTCTACGATATTTGCCCGGACGGAAGCAGTGATCTGCCGGATCTGAACGCCGTGAATGTCTACTGGATTCTCGAAAACGGCAAAAAGGAAGAACTGAACGATATTGAGCGGACCTACGCCTACGGTATTACGTTTCAGGAGAAACTCGAGAGGAATAAGCTCATCATCGCTCTCGCTGCCTTCAGGGGAAGAAAGATCACCATCGAAAGGATAGACGAAAGATACAGGGCGGTGACATCTATCGACAACCGGCAAATTGTCATCGAAAAAGTCTTCATAAACTCTGTTGACAGACTCTTCGGGATGCCCGAGGTCCTCTCTATCGACATTTACGGTTTCACGAAGCCGGGGAATGTCCCGGTAAGAGAAAGAATCAGTCCATAAAAGGACCGGTCTATCGAACGGTTCTTCAGGAACGGTGACCGTCTGCTCATAGAGATAGACATGGAAAGAGGTAGACTTACAGGTTCGACGCTAGTGCACGCGTTCATGATCTCGATTCTCTTCGCTGCACCGGGTTTTCTTTTTGCCGATGACTGCAAGATAATTGATTCTAAAAAAACCGAGAGGGTAGAGGGGATGATTCTGCCCGATGGCGGCATTGTTCCGATTGCAAAATATCAGTGCGCGAGCGTAATGGTGCGCAATAGCGCCCGCGGAGAGCGACTCCCTCGTGATATTGTGGTGAGCGCCACTTTTACCGACGCCAATGTTGACGCCAAAAGGATAGATGGAGACCGGAAGCGCTTCAACGGAGGTGAGATCCAACAGTGCTTTGTATGTTTTCAAAGTGACTTTCCGATCGAGGATATTCGCTGCGAATTCAGAAAGAAATAACCGGCCTTGATCTGTCAGACACTGTGAGATCCCCGTACTCTTTCAGCTTTGTAAATTGTCTTTTTTTGTCGGTTGTATCGCGAAACAGTCATAGGCCACCCTTTCTCCCTGATAGTTGGTGCTGCCCCGCCTCACGATGCGCCATCCCTTTAAGTCGTGCCAGCTCTTATCGGCGATGGCTGCACCCAGTGACTCGTCGTCTTTCGTGAGATCTGCCAATTCGCGGTTCTGGGTAAGGACGACGGTCTTGATTCCGGGTCCCGCGATAATCATAAGTGGCTCGATACGCATGTTCTCCAGTTCGGGGATTGTTGCGGGAGCGACGACGGAGCGCGCCTTCAATTGGATCATCCGGGCGCGGGTGTCAGGCCCTGCATCTTCCATGGCAAAATGCGCCATGTCCAGCAGCCTCAGACGAGCGGCATTCAGATCCTCTATCTGGTTAAGGTCTCTGGACTCAGGATGCTTGCCGAGCACCTTGACAAGGGTTGAAACCTCCTTCAAATACGGGCTTCTCTGGTTATCCGGGACCAGAAACATGATGACAAACCTCACCAACGGCTCACCTGGTTTACCATAATCGATGCCCTGAGGACTCCACCCGATAGAGCATATCAATTCTCCATCAAAGGTGACCGGTGCATGGGGGCAGGCCCAGCCATTTCCTAGGGACGTATTAGAGACGCTCTCACGAGACAGGACAGCCCCCACTATGTCGGTCCCGGCAGGGACTGAGGGAACCGCTTCCAGCAAGCTCGCGAGGACTTCAAAGGCATCTTTTTTGTCGTTGTCAGGCAGCTCGATAACGCGGCCATCTTCCAAGGCTTGAAGAATAGTATGGAGCATTTTACTCACCTCCGAATTTCTTGAAGAACCACTGCTTCACCTTATGTGTCATCACGCTGTAGAGAAACAAAAACGCTGCGATCCATCCCCAGTAACTGAGCGGCAGCCTCACAAAGCCGAGGGTATCAGCAAAAGGAGAGTAAGGGAGCCAGATTCCGATTGCCATGACAGCGAGGGTGGTCATCGTCATAGGCAGAGATGCGCGGCTCTGAATGAAAGGCAGACGCTTCGTGCGAATGATGTGGACTATGAGAGTCTGTGTCAGGAGGGATTCTACAAACCATCCCGTCTGGAAGAGCTGAGCGTGGACTTCGCGTCCGGCCTGCCCCTGAGCAACATCCAGAAAGGCCTTGCTGTTGAATACAAACCACATCAGAGCAAATGTAGCATAATCGAAGATCGAGCTGATCGGGCCGATGAAGATCATGAACCACTTTATGTTGCCGATATCCCATTTGCGCGGTCGCGCGATCTGCTCCTCATCCACGTGATCGGTTGGGATGCCGGTCTGGGAGAAGTCGTAGAGGAGATTATTCAGGAGAATCTGAAGGGGCTGCATCGGCAGGAAAGGCAAAAGGTAGCTCGCCCCCAGCACGCTGAACATATTACCAAAATTTGAACTGGCCCCCATGCGGATATACTTAATGATATTGGAGAAGACCTTCCGTCCCTCCAGAATGCCGTCTTCAAGGACGAGGAGGCTTTTTTCGAGGAGCACGATGTCGGCAGACTCTTTTGCCACGTCCACTGCCGAGTCCACAGAAATCCCCACATCGGCAGCGCGAAGTGCAGGAGCGTCGTTGATACCGTCACCCATATATCCCACAACGTGCCCGCACTGGCGCAACGACTCTATCACGAGTTCCTTCTGGAGCGGCGCGAGCTTTACCATCACATTCGCCTCGATGACAGACTTTGCGAGCTCTTCCCGGCTCATGCGTTCCAGGTCCTCACCGGTGACTACCCGACTGACTTCCAAGCCCACATCCCGGCATATCTTGCCGGTCACGAGCGCATTGTCGCCGGTCAGGATCTTGACTTGCACCCCTGTCTCCTGCAACAGTTTGACGGCCTTGGCAGAGGAGTCCTTGGGAGGATCGAGGAAGGCGATATAACCGAGGAGGATCAGGGCGGATTCGTCCTGGGTCGTGAACCGTGACTGCTCACGGGGGAATTCCCGGTAAGCGATGGCGAGACATCGGTAGCCCTCGTTGTTCAAACGTGAGACCTCTTCAAAAAGATCGTCTTTGATCATGTCGATCAAAGGATAAATCTCCCCGTCTAGTTGGTAGTGATCGCAGCAGGCATATACCTCTTCAACCGCGCCCTTACATATGAGGACATGGTCGTCCTCAAACTCGACCACGACGGACATCCGTCTGCGCTGAAAATCGAAGGGCAGCTCATCTACTAAACAGCAGGTGCGTTCCACTTCGAATTCCCTGTGTTCGAGGATCGCCCTGTCGAGGAGGTTGCGGTGTCCAGTCTGGTAATAGCTATTCAGGTAGCCATAACGCAGGACGCCCTCGCTCTC
>Ga0187779_10000438_pt1 | contig 28052 bp, 21 predicted proteins | sample 1015_Q2_SP10_10__FD_132435 | JGI IMG/M metagenome (GOLD analysis project Ga0187779, IMG submission 132435) | Tropical peat soil microbial communities from peatlands in Department of Meta, Colombia - 1015_Q2_SP10_10_MG | ecosystem: Environmental > Terrestrial > Soil > Wetlands > Peat | place... | reverse complement strand
TCCGAGAAGCCGCCGGTGAGCACCGGCTCGGTCTCAAAGTAGAGCGTGCGAATGAGCTGTGCTTTCCAGCCGTTCCAAACACCGGGGCCAACTGCCTTGATGTCGGCGGCGGTGAGGATGGTCAGTAGCTTGAGCTGCTCGGCCGACTGCACGACGTCGGCAAAATTCTCGATGGTCTTGCGGTCCGACAAGTCGCGCGATTGCGCGACGCTAGACATCACCAGGTGATTGGTGATGAGCCAAGCGACCAGCTCGGTCTCGGCCGCGGTGAATCCGAGTCGCGGACAGAAGCGCTTGGCGACGCGCGCTCCGGCGATCGAGTGATCCTCCGGCCTGCCCTTAGCAATGTCGTGCAGGAACAGCGTAACATAGATGACCTTGCGGTGCTCAGGTAGGATCTTTTTGATCAGCTCGTCGGCAAGCGGCGCGTCGGTGCCGCTGCCGCGCTCGAACTCCGCCAGCACGCCGATGCAGCGCAGCAGGTGCTCATCCACGGTGTAATGGTGGTACATGTTGAACTGCATCATCGACACGATCTTGCCGAAGGCCGGCACGAAGCGGCCGAGCACGCCCGACTCGTTCATCCGGCGCAGCACCGTCTCCGGATCGTTTTTCGACGTGAGGATATCGAGGAAGAGCTTGTTGGCCTCCTCGCTGTCGCGCAGCTTGACGTCGATCAGCTTGAGCGAGCGGGTGATCGAGCGCATTGCGTCGGGATGGAAAGCGAGGTTGTGCTTCTGCGCGAGATGGAAGATGCGGATCAGGTTGACCGGATCGCGCTTGAAGACATTGGCAGTGGCGACGTTGATGCGGTTCTTGTCGACAATGAAATCGTCGCTGCCGGCAAGCCGCACGCGCTTGACCGGCCGTAGCCGCGCCATCAGGCGGCTCAGCACCGGGACGCTCTTGGCGTGACTGTCCTCGAGGTCGGCGCACAGGATGGCGGTCAGATCGCCGACGTCCTTGGCGACCAGGAAGTAGTGTTTCATGAAGCGCTCGACATCCTTGAGGCCAGGATGTTCGGTGTAGCCGAGGCGGACAGCGATCTCGCGCTGGATATCGAAGGACAGGCGCTCCTCGGCCCGATGCGTAACGAAATGCATGTGGCAACGCACCGACCACAGGAAGTCCTCGCAACGTCGGAATAGCTGATACTCCTGTTTGTCGAATACGCCGTGCTTGATCAGCTCATCCGGCTCGTGCACGCGGTAGACATATTTCGCGATCCAGAACAACGTGTGCAGGTCGCGCAAGCCGCCTTTGCCGTCCTTCACGTTCGGCTCGACGAGGTAGCGTGATTGGCCGGCGCGCCGGTGGCGCTCTTCGCGCTCGGCGAGCTTGGCACCGACGAACTCAGCGGCGGTATTGCGCACCACCTCTTTGTCGAAGCGCTCGATCAACTCGTCAAACAGTTTACGGTCGCCGAGCAGGAACCGCGCCTCGAGGATGGCAGTACGGATTGTCATGTCCGCCTTGGACTGGCGGATGCACTCGTCGACCGAGCGGGTGGCGTGGCCGACCTTCAGGCCGGTATCCCACAGGCAATAAAGGATGGTCTCGGCGACCTGCTCGCCCCAGGCGGTCTGCTTGTAGGGCAGCACGAACAAGAGATCGATGTCGGAGCCCGGCGCCTGCAATCCGCGGCCGTAGCCGCCGGTCGCGATCACCGCCATGCGTTCGGCCTCGGATGGGTTTTCTGACGGATAGAGGTGCTTGCGCGTGAAGTCGAACAGGATGCGGATGATCTCGTCTTCCATCCGGCAGAGCCGCTCGGCGCAGCGCCGTCCGTGGCGGTCTTTCAGCAGAAGCTGCTCGGCCTTGGCGCGGCCTTCGATGAGCGCGGCCTTCAGGCGCTGCCCCACCGCCGACCGCAACTCGCGCTCATTGCTTCCTTTGGTGCTTGCGAGCTCTTCGAGCTCAGCCGTGATCGCGCGCCCGTCGATCAGATCTGCCGATGTGCGGCTCGAAGCTTCGGCGCGCGTGTTGGTGTCGAGGGCAAGCGAATTCATTGGGCCATCGGGATAGCGGAGGCGGTGCCGCAAGTCACCGCGTCATGCTGGACAACCTGCGAGGAAATCGCCCGTCGCGCCATGCACTAATAAGAGAATATTGTACTCAGTAGATGTCAAAACAAAGGAAGATTTTTCGTTTGACCGAGTTTTGACCAGGCTTTATAGAATATTCCTAGCGCCGATTTGAGCAACGCAGCTTGCGGGCGCTTAACAAATGCAGCTAAAGCGCGGGGTCCAGACATCCCCTCGCCAGCTGAACCAACCCGCGGTCGCGGCAGCGCGTCCGCCAATGCGAGGAGAGAAGTCATGAATTTCCTGTGGCGCCGCGCCCTCCTGGCGTCAGCTTTGCTGGCCGGCCTGTTGCCAACCAATACCTTGTTTGCCGCAGACAAGCCGAGCTCCATCAACATCGACTGGGCGACCTACAACCCGGTGTCCATGGTGCTGAAGGAAAAAGGGCTGCTCGAAAAAGAGTTCGCCAAAGACGGCATCGCCATCCACTGGGTGCAGACGCTCGGCTCCAATAAGGCGCTCGAGTTCTTGAACGCCGGGTCGATCGACTTCGGTTCGACGGCGGGATCGGCAGCGCTGGTCGCCAAGATCAACGGCAACCCGATCAAGTCGATTTACGTCTATTCGCAGCCCGAGTGGACGGCGCTTGTCACGCGCAAGGACACCAACATCAACAAGATCGAGGATCTCAAGGGCAAACGCGTCGCGGTGACGCGCGGCACCGACCCGCACATCTTCCTGGTACGTGCGCTCTTGAGCGCCGGACTGACCGAGAAGGACATCACGCCGGTCTTGCTGCAGCATCCCGACGGCAAGACTGCGCTGATCCGCGGCGACGTCGACGCCTGGGCGGGTCTCGATCCGATGATGGCGCAGGTCGAGCTCGAGGACGGCGCACGGCTCTTCTACCGCAACAAGGCCGCCAATACCTGGGGCATTCTCAACGTGCGCGAGGAGTTCCTCAAGGAGCACCCCGATCTCGTCAAGCGCGTGCTCGCGGTCTACGAGGAGGCCCGCAAGTATTCGCTCGCCAACTACACCGAGGAGAAGCACGCGTTCCAGGCCGCGACCAAGCTGTCTGATGCGGTCGCCGACAAGCAACTCAAGGAACGTACCACCATCACCTTCAACAAGATCGGACCGGAGCAGCGTGACTCGATCCTTCAGGCCGGCATTGCCCTGCAAAAGGCCGGCGTGATCAAGCCCGATGTCGACGTCAAGAAAACGCTCGACGATCTGATCGACGACAAATACGTCGCCGTCACGAACTAGGTTGGCGAAGCCGTCATGGTGGGCCAGTCCCGCCATGACGGATAGTCGTTGCGCTTCGCGAGCGATTTGATGTCTCTTATAGGAATGAGCGAAGCGGTCGAGGCGGCAGCAACGGAACAGAGGCAACGCAGCAATTTGCTGTTGCGCTTTGCGCGTCCGGCCTTCGGCCTGTTGCTGCCGCTGGTCCTTGCGCTCGGCTGGGAATTCGCGGTGCGTGCGGGCTGGTCGACCGGCCGCCTCGTGCCGCCGCCATCGGTAATCTACGCGACATTTAAAGAGCTCGCGGCGTCCGGCGAATTGCAGCGCCACACGGTGGCAACGCTCGCCCGCGTTGCGGCTGGCTTCGGCTTCGGTGTCGCCGCTGGCACGATCGCCGGAGCCATCACCGGCTACTCGACTTTGATGCGGCGTCTGCTCGACCCGACCTTGCAAGGTCTGCGCGCCATTCCCTCGATTGCCTGGGTGCCACTGTTCATCCTCTGGCTCGGAATCTTCGAGGCATCGAAAGTGACGCTGATCGCGGTCGGCGTGTTCTTCCCGGTCTATCTGGGCGTCATGGGCGCCGTGATGTCGGTCGATCGAAAGATAGTTGAAGTTGGCCGCGCCTTTCGGTTGACCGGGCCGCAAATGGTGCGTCGCATTCTGCTACCGGCGGTGCTGCCCTCATACATCATCGCGCTGCGCTCCGGCCTCGGTCTCGGCTGGATGTTTGTGGTCGCGGCCGAATTCATGGGCGCCTCCGAAGGCCTCGGCTATCTGCTGATCGACGGACAGCAGCTCGGCAAGCCGGCCGAGATCGTCACCGCCATCGTTGCGTTCGCGATCATCGGCAAGGCGACCGACTGGATGATCGTCGGTCTCAGCGCGCCGTGCCTGCGTTGGGAAGATCGCGTGCAAAGCGCGGGCGGGGAGCACTGACATGTTGGTGCTCGAAGGCGTCGGCAAAACTTACCGCAACGGCGTGCGCGCGCTCGACGGCGTGACCTTCTCCGTGAAGCCGGGCGAGATCATGGCCATCGTCGGTGGCTCCGGCTGCGGCAAGTCGACCTTGCTGCGCGCCATCGCCGGGCTCGATCCGCCGACGCGCGGCCGCGTGATGCTCGACGGCGAGCAGGTCACCAAACCGCAGGAACGCATCGGCATCGTGTTCCAGGAGCCACGGCTACTGCCATGGCTTAAGGTTGCCGACAATGTCGGCTTCGGTGTTGAAAACCGGCCACGCGACGAGCGCTGGCAACGCGTGGCTCAAGCACTGACCCGCGTGGGTCTCTCGGACAAAGCGGCGGTGTGGCCGCGCGAACTTTCCGGTGGGCAGGCGCAGCGCGTGGCGCTGGCGCGCGCTTTGGTGCCGCGCCCGGAAGTCCTGCTGCTCGACGAGCCGTTCTCAGCGCTTGATGCTTTCACGCGTGTCGATTTGCAGGACCATCTGCTAGATCTGTGGGCGGACGCCCGTCCGACGCTGATCCTGGTGACGCATGACGTCGACGAGGCGATCGTGCTCGCCGACCGCATCCTGGTGATGCGTCCGAAGCCCGGGCATATCAGCGATGAAATCGCGGCCGACCTGCCTCGGCCGCGCGACCGCCAGTCGGCGGCTTTCGACGCCATCAAACGCCGCGTCCTGACGGCGCTCGATCGCTCATTGACGCCGGCATCGCGCGCGCATGAGCCGGCGGGCGCGGCGCTCTGGTGGTGATATCCCGTCTGTGCTTATTTGCCCGGCAATAATCGGTACGCCGGGAGGACGTTCGTCATGCGTATGTTCCAGGTCTGCGTTTGCGGCCAGCCGCTCCAGTTGAACGAGGCGCCGACGCCGGAGCCCAAGGGCAGCGAAATCCTACTCAAAGTGCTGGCAGCCGGTGTCTGCCACAGCGACCTGCATCTCGCCGACGGCTGGTTCGATCTCGGCGGCGGCAAGAAGATGAGCCTCGCCGACCGCGGCATGAAATTGCCGGTGACGCTCGGCCACGAGAACGTGGGCAAGGTGGTGGCGGTCGGCCCCGACGCCAAGGGCATTAAGGTCGGCAGCGTTTTGCTCGCCGACCCCTGGATCGGCTGTGGCACATGCGCGGTGTGCAAGCGCGGCGAGGAGAATCTCTGCCGCAATATGAAGAGCCTCGGCGTGTTCTCCAACGGCGGCTATGCCGATTACCTCATGGTGCCGCATCCGCGCTACCTGTTTGAGATCGGCGATCTTGCGCCAGAGCGCGCGGCGCCGCTCGCCTGTTCGGGCATCACCACCTTCAGCGCGCTGAAGAAGGTGCCGACCATCAAGGAAGAGCCGACGGCGATCATCGGCGCCGGCGGTCTCGGCCTGATGTGCCTCGGCCTGCATCAGAAGATGGGCGGGCATTCCTCGATTGTCGTCGACATCGATCCAGTCAAGCGCGAGGCCGCGAAGAAGGCCGGCGCGACGCATGTCGTCGACGGCGGTGCGGCTGACGCGTCCCAGCAGATCATGAAACTCACCAAAGAAGGTGCGGGCGCCTGGGCGGTGATCGACCTTGTCGGCTCTTCGCAGAGCGCGCGCGTCGGCTACGACAGCCTGATCAAGGGCGGCAAATATATCATCGTCGGCCTCTACGGTGGCGAGTTCACCGTCGCCCTGCCGCCGGTGCCGATGCGCGCGCTGACAATCCAGGGCTCCTATCTCGGCACCATTCCAGAGATGGGCGAACTGATGCAGCTCGTACGCAACAAAGGCCTGCCCGATGTGCCCGTGACCACGCGGCCGCTCGAAGACGTCAATGCTGCGCACGCCGACCTGCGCACCGGCAAGATCGTCGGCCGCGTCGTGCTGACGCCGGCATGAGAGCCATGCCGGAATAGGGCCGCATAAGCGGTGTTAGCCGGCTCGATTTGATGGAAATGGAGTGAGACATGGATTCCGCCGGGCTGCGCGCGATGCAGGCGCCGATCAAGGAAAAATATAAAACCGATCCTAAGGCCGGGGTGATCACGCTCAAGGCCAAGGGCACGCTCGACGACACCAACATCGCCTGCAAGGTCGAGACCGGCCGCGCGCTTGCGACCGCGGGCCTGCACCCGGCGACGGGCGGCTCCGGGCTCGAACTTTGCTCGGGCGACATGTTGCTCGAGGCGCTCGTTGCCTGCGCTGGCGTCACCGTGAAGGCGGTGTCGACCGCGCTCGATATCCCGATAAAGTCGGGCAGGGTCTCGGCCGAAGGCGATCTCGATTTTCGAGGCACGCTCGGCGTTGCCAAGGACGCGCCCGTCGGCTTCGTGCAGATTCGCATACGCTTCGATCTCGACACCGACGCGCCGCAGGACAAGCTCGACCAGCTGCTCAAGCTTACCGAGCGCTATTGTGTGGTGTATCAGACCATCAAGGCGGGACCGCCCGTCGAGGTGAAACTCAACCGCACGTAATCACGGAGATTGATTGCGGCATCAACGCCCGCGATGACGCAATGATGCTTGCATGGGCCGCGGCGAAGGCCCATGGTCCCCCGCGAAAATGTCTCCCGACCTCTATTTTGCCCTTACTCTCATCGTGAAAATGGCCGTCACCGCGGCTTTCGTGGTGGCGGCGACGGTCACCGCCGAGCGCGCCGGTCCTGTTATCGGCGGCATGGTGGCGACGCTGCCGATCGGTGCTGGACCGGTGTACGTGTTCCTCGCCATGGATCACGACCCGCACTTCATCGCGCGGAGCGCGATTGCGAGCCTGTCAATCAACGCGGCGAACGCCGCGCTCGCCGTCGTCTACAGCCAGCTGGCACAGAAGCGACCGCTCGCCGTCAGCCTGTCCGGCGCCTTCGTCGCCTGGCTCGCCTTCGCACTCATCATCCGCGCCGTCGAATGGAACTTCATGATGGCCGCCGCCCTGAACGCGATTGTGCTGTCGCTGTGCGTCTGGAACGTCAGCGCACTGCGGCACGTGCGCATGCCGGCGTTTCACGCACGCTGGCCGGATTTCCTGTTGCGCGCCGCAATGGTCTCGGTGCTGGTCGGCATCGTCGTCACGTTCAGTTTCCAACTCGGGCCGTCCGGCAGCGGACTGCTCGCTGTGTTCCCGGTCGTGCTCACCAGCATCGCGCTGGTGATGCATCCGCGGATGGGCGGCAAGGCCTCCGGCGCGGTGCTCGCCAACGCACCGATCGGCCTTGTCGGCTTTGCCTTCGCCTGCACCATGCTGCATTTCACGGCCGAGCCGTTTGGCAACGCCATCGGCCTGGCGCTCGCGCTTGCAATGTCGCTTGGCTGGAGCGTGCTGATGATGCTGTTGCACCGGCTGCCGGCGCCCGAACTGACATGATCATGTTCATTGCTGGGCTGCTGCTCAAGATTGCGATGACCGCCGGCATCGTGGTGGCTGCTTCGGTCGTGGTCGAACGCTCCGGGCCGTTCATCGGCTCGCTGATCGCGTCGCTGCCGACCGCGGGCGGCGCGGCGCTGATCATCCTCGCCTGGGAGCATCCGCCGCAGTTCATCGCGGACACGATGGTCGGCAGCCTAATCGCGAACGCCGCCTGCGCGCTGTTTGCCCTGACTTACGCGGCGCTCGCGCAGCGGGGATCGCTGCCGGTAAGCCTTTGCGGCGCACTCGCAGTGTGGCTCTGCGGTGTGTTTATCGCGCGGCTGTTTCAATGGAATGCGACCAGCGCCGTTCTGCTCAATGCCATGATCTACCCGGTCACGATTTGGCTCGCCGCAAGCTTCCGCTCCGAAGGCGCGATCAAACGCGTGGCGTTGTCGGGCCGCGATCTTGTCTGGCGCGCCGGCGTGGTGACGCTGTGCGTTATTGTGGTGACGACCCTGAGCAGCTCGATCGGGTCGTATTTCTCGGGCGTCTTTGCCTTCTTCCCGATCGCGATGGCGTCGTTCTTCATCATCCTGCACCCGCGCATCGGCGGGCCGGCGGCCGCAAGCGTCGCGGCGTACGTGCTGACGCCGCTCATCGGGCTCGGCTTGGGCCTGCTCGCGGTGCATCTGCTCGCCGTGCCGCTCGGCGTCTGGTGGTCCTATGCGGTCGGATTGAGCGTCGGACTGTCGTGGAACGCGCTGCTGTGGTTGTTGCGGCAGGCGCGGTTGCGGCGGCTATTGCAGCAGCCCTAGCTCCAGCGCCTTGATCTGCAGCGCGAGATAGCGCGAAAAGATGCGGCACTGCGCCAGCGACCCGGCGGTAAACCAGAGTCCGGGTTGCGTCGTGCGCCGCCACATGTTGCGCAACTCACCGCCGTTGTCATAGCCCCAGACCGGGCCGATGCGGTCGGCGATGGCGTCGCCGAGATAGAGCCGCACAGCGTCCTGCTGGTTCTTGTAGCCGGTCGCCAGAACGAGCAGCTCTGCAGGCACGGTCTTGCCGTCTTTCAGCTTCGCGCCGTTCGCGACGAACGTGTCGATGTCGGCGAATTGCAGAAGCTTAACCTCGCCGGCAATGATCAACTCCGAGCAGCCGACATTGAAATAGTAGCCGCCGCCGCGGCGCAGATACATCATCTGGAAACCGGTTTCGTCTTCGCCGTTCCAGAGCTGGAATCCCTTGGCAGCGAGCGAATCGAGCAGCGACTTGTCGATCTCGCAGCTTTTCGCGGTCGACACTTGATACGAGCGCCGCAGCACCGGGTAGGGCATCGAGGTCGCGAGCAGGTCGCAGTCCTCGATGGGAATGCCCTCGGAATAGATGGCGTAGACGCGCTGGGCCTCGGCGAGGCTAACGACGTAGGTCTTGCTGCGTTGAATGATGGTGACGTCGGCGCGGTGCGCTTGCAGTTCCTGCGCGACGTCGTGACCGCTGGTGCCAGTGCCGAGCACCATCACCTTTCGGCCGCGCCAGGCTTCGGCATTTTCGAAGGCGCCGGAATGCACGACGGTCCCGGCGAAGTCCTTCAGCCCCGGCAGGTCCGGATAGGACGGGATACTGCTGACGCCAGTTGCGAAGATGATGTGACGCGGATGCATAACGCGCGTCGCGCCGTCGCGCTTGAGCGTCACGTTCCATCGCTTGAGCTTGTCGTCGTAGCCGCCGGAGACGAGCTCTGTGCCGGTCCAGTAGTTAAGCTCCATCGCCTCGACGTAGGACTCGAACCAGTTCGCCAGCTTGTCCTTCGGGATATAAACCGGGAAGTTCGGCGGAAACGGCAGGTAGGGCAGGTGATTGACGAACACCTCGTTGTGCAGCGTCAGCGAGTGATAGCGCGTGCGCCAGTTGTCGCCGACGCGTTCGTGGCGGTCGACGATCAGCGTATCGACGCCAAGCTGCGACAGTCGCGCGGCGATCGATAGGCCCGCTTGGCCGCCGCCGATTGCCAGCACGGCGGGGTCGCGGTCGGCGAAGGCGCGCTGTCTGGCGAGGCGGTCAGTCCAGTTTTCGGCGCCGAAATCGCGCGTCGAATCGGGCGGCGGACGGCGCTTGAACCATTCCTCATGCCCGCGCAGTTCGTTGAGGTTGGTGTTCATGGTCCAGGCGCGCAGCCGCGACGGCTGCTGCGGATCCGGCACCAGGCGCACCGCGCCCTCACAGGGGCCGAGTGCGGTATCGAATTCGAAGATGACCTCGATCGTTTCGGTGCCGGCGCGGCTCACCCAGCGCGGCGGTGTGCGACGCGGCGGCAGACGGACGTTCTTCGGCTTGGTGCGTGCAAGCGTCTCGCGCAGCTTTGCTTCAATCGGCGCGCGCCCCGTCATCGTCTCGATGGTCCAGGTAAAGGCGAGCAGGTCGCGCCACAATCCGTCGGGCAGGAAGAGATCGGCAACGGCGGCCGCGTCTTGTGCGTCGAATGCCGTACCGAGCTTGTCGAGCCAGGCTTTTGCCTCGGCAGGCGCTGACGCTTGTTTGCGGTCGACAATATTCATCAAGCTGTCCCAGCTTGGGAACCAATCGCGTCTATTCTGGCGCAAGATGTGGGGCAATGCACGGGGATTGCGCTGCGCGCGCTGATTGCGGCTTAGCTGTCCTTGCGGATGGCGAGCTTGGCTTTGAGCGCATAGAGCGCATCCATGGCTTCGCGTGGCGACATATCGTCCGGATTGATCGCAGCGAGCGCTGAGGCCAACGCCTCGAACGGATTGTCCTTCACGGCCGCGGATTGCGGTGTCGAGGCGAACAGCGGCAGGTCCTCAAAGCCTTTCGGCGCAGCGCGATCTTCCTGCTCCAGTTTGGCGAGCACGACCTTAGCGCGCTCGATAACGTTCGCCGGTAGGCCTGCGAGCTTCGCAACCTGGATGCCATACGATCGGTCGGCCGCGCCGGCCGTGACCTCGTGCAAAAAGACGACCTCGCCTTGCCACTCCTTCACGCGCACCGTTGCATTGTGCAGCCGCGCAAGCCGCGCCGACAGTGCGGTCAGTTCGTGGAAATGCGTCGCGAATAACGCGCGGCAGGTATTGACGTCGTGCAGATGCTCGACAGTCGCCCAGGCGATCGACAGGCCGTCGAAGGTCGCGGTGCCGCGGCCGATCTCATCGAGGATCACCAGGGCGCGCGGCCCTGCCTGATTGAGGATGGCTGCCGTCTCGACCATCTCGACCATGAAGGTGGAACGGCCGCGAGCGAGATCGTCCGCAGCGCCGACGCGTGAGAACAGCCGGTCGACAATGCCGATGCGCGCCGCCTTCGCCGGTACAAACGAGCCCATCTGCGCGAGGATCGCGATCAACGCATTCTGCCGCAGGAAGGTCGATTTTCCGGCCATGTTCGGGCCGGTGATCAGCCAGATCCTTCCCGCATTCTGTGCGGCGGGCGGTGACAGATCGCAATCATTGGCGACGAAGGGCGTGCCATCCTTCGACAGAGCCTGTTCGACGACAGCGTGACGGCCGCCCTCGACAACGAAGCCGAGCGAGTTGTCGACCTGCGGCCGCGCGTAGTCGCGCTCGGTCGCGAGTTGCGCGAGCGCTGCCGCGACATCGAGCCGGGCCAGCGCCCCCGCGCAATCCTTGATCGCGTCGCTCTGGGCGATCACAGCCGCCGCAAGGCGCTCGAAGATGTCGAGCTCAAGCCCAAGCGCGCGCTCTGCGGCGCTGGCGACCTTGGCTTCGAACTCGCTAAGCTCGGTGGTGGTAAAGCGCACCTGGCCGGCCAGCGTCTGGCGGTGGATGAAAGTGGCGTTTAGCGGCGGTGCCATCAGCTTGTCGCCGTGCTGCGCCGTCACCTCGACGAAATAGCCAAGCACGTTGTTATGCCGAATCTTCAGCCCGCGGACGCCGGTGTTCTCGGCGTATCGCGCTTGCAGCGCAGCGATAACGCGGCGGGATTCGTCGCGCAGCGCGTGCAGCTCGTCGAGCGCCTTGTCGTAGCCTTCGCGCACGAAACCGCCGTCGCGCTTGAACGCCGGCACTTCGGCGGTGAGCGCCGCGGCAAGTTCCGCAGCCAGCATGCCGTCTGGACGGCGGCAGGCTTGCATGGTCTCCGCGATTTCAGCCGGCTGCCCCTTGAGTGCGCCAAGCGCGCGAGCAAGATCGGCGGCGGCGAGGATACCGTCGCGAATGGCGGCAAGATCGCGCGGCCCCCCCCGGCCGACGGTGATACGCGCCAGCGCACGGGCGAGATCGGGCGCCGCGGCCAGTCGCGAGCGCGTCTCGGCGCGCAAGGCAGTGTCGGCAACGAACGCTTCGACTGTGTCGAGCCGTTTGCCAATAGCGTCGGGATCGGTCAGCGGTGCCGACAGGCGCTGCGCCAACAGCCGCGAGCCGGCGGCGGTGACAGTGCGGTCGATGGCGTCAAGCAGCGAGCCGCGCCGCTCGCCCGACAAGGTGCGCATCAGCTCGAGATTGCCACGCGTCGCCTGGTCGATCGCCATGGTGGCGCCCGCGCTCTCGCGCAGCGGCGGCGATAGCGGCGGCCGCTTGCCGATTTGCGTGCGCTCGACATAGGTGACGCAGGCTGCGGCCGCCGTGAGCTCGAGCCGGCTTAGGGCACCAAAGGCCTCGCTTGTCGCGACTGCGAAGAACGACGTCAGCCGCCGCTCTGCGGTCGCGGTGTCGAACACGTCGCGCGTCAGCGGCGTCAGCGCCGGCAGCGAGCGCCAGTAGGGCGCGAGATCTGCCTCGCTATAGAGAGCATCGGATATGATGATCTCGCCGGGTTCGAGCCGCGCGATCTCGGCGGAGAGCGCCGAGCGCTCGCATTCGGTAATGCGGAATTCGCCGGTCGAGATGTCGATCCAGGCAAGCGCGAAGCGTGTCTCATCGCCGACCGATGACAATTTCGCGCGCGCGACCGCAAGCAAATAGTTGTTGCGGCGCGCATCGAGCAGCGTGTCTTCGGTAAGTGTGCCGGGGGTTACCAAGCGGACGACATCGCGACGGACAACGCTCTTTGCACCACGCTTCTTGGCTTCCGCGGGATTCTCGAGCTGCTCGCAGACCGCGACGCGGTGGCCGAGCGCGATGAGGCGGTGCAGATATTCGTCGGCGCGCACGACCGGCACGCCGCACATCGGAATGTCGCGACCGTGATGCTTGCCGCGCTTGGTCAGCACGATGCTGAGCGCGCGCGCCGCGGTTTCGGCATCCTCGAAGAACAGCTCGTAGAAATCCCCCATCCGGTAGAACAACAGGCAATCCGGATTGGCGGCCTTGATCTCGATGTACTGTTCCATCACCGGCGTGACGCGGCCGTCGCCTTGCGGCAGCGTGCCGGACGGCTGCTCGGGCTCGGACATGCCAATGGATTGCGTCAGCGCCATGGGCGCGAACGTTAGCAGGAGCGGGGCCGCAATTCACGGCCCCGCTCGAAACACCCACAAGGAAGCGTCAGCTCTTGAATTTCACGCCGCACAGCGCCTCGAGATTGCCGTGCCAGACCCTTTCCTTGTCGGCCTTCGGCATGTCGAGGCCCTCGATGATGCGGAGCGTCTCGCGCGTGTACATCGTGCCCTTTTCCGGATCGAACGGGCAGTCAGACGCGAACACAATGTGGTCGAGGTCATAGAAGGCAAAGCCGCATTTCGTCGCCGGCTCGCCGCCAAACACCGCGGTGTCGGCATAGAAGTCGTGCTTGAAGTAGTCGAGCGGCCGTTTCTTCAACTGCTTCAGCAACACGCCGAGATCTTCGTCCGAGGTGCGCGCGCCGAGCTGGTCCCAACCGGGCCCGATGCGGCCTTCGAGCATCGGCACGATGCCGCCGAAGTGGTGGGTAATGACCCTGACGTTCGGGTACTTGTCGAGCGTCTTGGAGAACACTAGCCGCGCCATTGCCGCCGCCGTCTCGTACGACCATCCGAAGGTCCACCAGATCTCGAATTTCGATTTCTTCTCGCTGAGGTAATCCGGGAAATTTGCCGCGCGCGCCGGATGCATCCAGATCGGCTTCTTCAGCCGATTCATGGTCTCGAAGAACGGCTCGAACGCCGGATCGTCGAGGGGTTTGCCGGCGACGTTGGTGTAGATCTGCACGCCGAGCGCGCCCATCTTGATCGCGCGTTCGGCCTCGCGCACCCCGCCGTCCGGCGCCATGAGCGTGGCCTGGGCTACCCAACCGGGGAAACGGTCGGGGTCCTTCTTGCAGATGTCGGCGAAACCGTCGTTCACCAGCTTGGTGAACTCCTCGATCTTGAGGCCGTCGCCCTTCAGCATCACCTCGAGCGGCGGCATCGGGTAGGAGAGGATCTGCGCGTAGTCCTTGAAGGTGTCGACGACCCTCTTGCGCACATCGAGGTCGTGGATGCAGGGGATTTCGCGTACGCGCTTGCCGATGTCGGCATGACCGCTCTCGACGATCTTGGCGAAGAACTTTTCCGGAATGAAGTGAGTGTAGGCGTCGATACGCATATACGCGGCTCCCTGGCGTGTGACTCAATAAGGTGTGATGACGTTGAGCAGCGCCTGCCGTTTCTCATTGAGAACGACGTCGCGGGCGCGATTGAGGGCATCGGGCAGATCGGCGGGCTTCTCGATTCGTTCGGCGTGCGAGCCCTGGGCGCGGGCAAGCTCATCATAGGGCGGCGCGGGGTCGAGATCGGCGAGGAAGCGGCCGTCGGCTTCGCCTGCGGCGCCGTCCTTGAACATCGACAGCGTAGCGTTGCGCACGGCGGCGTAGCGGCTGTTGTTGAAAAGCACAGTGAGGATCGGCAGATTGTTCGCGCCCGACACCCAATGCCCGACCATCGGGTTGGCGAACACGTAGGCGCCGTCGCCCAAGGTCGCGACGATAAACTTGTCCGGCGCTGCGAGTTTGGCGCCGAGTGCCGCGCCCAGACCCCAGCCGAGACCGCCGGCGGGGCCGAGCGCGTAAAATGTGCCGGGATGTTCGCGCTCGACCTGCGCGGCACGCAGCGAATATTCGTTGAAGATCACCGCGTCGTGGCCGACCGCATCGCTGATGCATCGCGACAGATATTCCGGCGAGATGCGGTCGCCGGGCGCCGAATCCTTGGCGAGTTGCGCGCGGCGCATGCGCATGCGTTCGGTCAGGCGCGTGCGGCGCGCGGCGATGCGCGCCTCAGCCATCTGCAGGCGAGGTCCTAGCGCGGCGGCGAGCGCCGACAGCGAGTTGACCGCGCCGGCCTGGATCGCGAGATCGCTCGGAAACGTGCGCATCGGATAGCGCACGAAGAACGGATCCTCGCCGATATGCACGACGTGACAGCCGGCCGGCGGGTTATGCAGGCTCGGTATCCAAGGCGCGTCGGCGTCGATGGTGATGACGAGGTCGGCGTCGGCGAGCAGCGCGCCCGGTTCGAAGCCGAAATGCATCGGGTGACTTGATGGCAAGCACATTGCGCGCGGGTTGCTGACGACGACGGGAATGGCCGCGCGTTCGGCGAGTTGGCCAACCACTGCGGGGGCGTCGTTCGGCAGGGTCGACACGATGAGGAGCGGGCGCTCGGCAGCCGCGATCCAATCGGCGAGCTGCGCGATCGCGCGCGGATCGGGATGCGCGGATGCAGCCTGAGGACGCGGTTTGAGAGGTCCGATCGGTTCGGGCACAGGGGCCGACAGCGGTTCGCGTGGCAGCACGAGGTAAACTGGGCCGCGCGGGCTCGCCATCGAGACTTCGACGGCGCGCGAGACGACGTCGCCGACCTGCGATGCCATACGCAGCTCGTAGTCCCACTTCACCATCTCGCGCAGCATGCCGGCTTGGTCGAACATCTCCTGCGCCCAGTGGATCGGACGCGAGCGCGAGCCGAACGAGCCTTTTTCGGTGATCGGTGTGCGGCCGGCGGCGAGGATCAGCGGGACGCGGTCGCGCGACAGGTTGGTGATGTTGTTGATGGTGTTGGCGGTGCCAACGTTGACGTGCACCATCACCGCCTGGGGCCGGCCGTTCATCAGGTAGGCCCCGTGTGCCATCGACACCGCGAGATTCTCGTGCGGCACCAGGACGGGCTTCGGAACCTTGGCGTTGGTTTTCTTGGCGCGGCTGAAGGCCTCGACGATCGGCGGGAAATCGGTGCCGGGGTTGCAGAAGAAATAGTCAACGCCGTGATCGGCGAGCGCGCGCAGGAAAGCCTCGGCGGCAATCGTCGGCCGTTGTCCGGTCGGTGCGGCCATTGTGCGTTTCGCCCCTCATCCCGCGCGGCGGGGTGTTCTCGTTATTGGCGGGCGAGTCTTACTCGACGAGGGGTAGGGCTGACAACGCAGCTACTCTGCGGCCATCGGGAGGCTGCCATGCCCTTCGATATCGGCAAGGCATTTGGCGAGGCTTTCGCCGTCCGGATCGACCAAGGCCGCCGTTCGCGCACTGGCGAGCGCATCGGCGGCGCGCGCCATTGGGATGTCGCCCGCCAATGCCGGACGGATGACGCGCGCTTCGATCGCCGCATAGTTAGCGGTTCCGCGCGCATGGGTGTCGCCATAGCCCTTGATCAGCCGCGCGCATTCCGCGACCTCGAGCGCAAGGTCGGTCGAGTGCTTGGCGGCCTCGACGATCAGGGCAAGCCAGACCTCGATCGCCTTCTGCTCCTGCTTGTAGCGATGGCCGAACGGCCGCAGCGCCCGCATCTTTGCGAGCATCAGGAAGCGCAGATAGCCGCTGATCGAGGTGGAGTTGATCTCCATGCCGAAATAGACGCGGCCGAGCCAGCCGCGCCGAGCGGCGATTGCGAGGATCGGCCGTGCCAGGAACGACGGCAGAAGCTGACACATTTCCTCGATACCGGGCTTTAGGAAATCGTGCACCGAGAACGGCTCATTCTTCGCGCGCAACTCGTCGCGCGCGATGCGCTGCATGCGGGCAGGCGCGATCTTCGCCTGCGCCACGCGCGCGACGTCTTCGTAAGACATGCGTACGGCGAGATGCCGCGCCACTTCCTTCAGCAGCTTGCCGTGCGCGTGCGCGGCTTCGTCCGCCTCCATGACGGACTTGAGCCGGTTGAGATAAAGCCGCGCATAGTTCGCGCTCTGATACGGCACCAGGCGGCGCACTCCTTCGAGTGCGGTCGCCTGCGCCAGCGCCGGGAACGTCCAGGCGACCGCCTGCTCGAGCGACTGGCGGGTGGCGGCTGCCGTCTTTTTCTTGTCGGGGATCTTCGCAGACTGCACTTTTGCGCGCGCGACGTCGAGGCCGGCGCGGAAACCGCGCACGTTGGCATCGACTTGCTTGCCGTCGGCGCGGATCGCGGCCTCAAACTGCTCGGCGGTCACCGGCAGGCGGCCCGCGCCCGCGACGGCGCCAAGCATCACTGCGTTGATGAGCGCGCCGCTCTGCTCGGCGAGCTTCGCCATGTCGATGAGCATGGCGTCGCGCGAATTGTCCCTTATCACGTTGATCAGCTTGTCTTGGTCGAGGCGGCCGTCGCCCATCGCGATTTTCTCGTCCATCGCATAGAAGCGGCTGGTTGAGGCGATAATGAAAGTACGGTCAGGCGTTGCAAAGCCGTTCGCGACCGCGCGGACCGCTTCGAGCAGTTCGCTGGTCACCGCGATGTCGATGTCGCCGACGCCGGGCGTCAGCGCCAGCACTGGCCGCTTGCCGTTCAGCTTGCTCAGCGGGATGGGGTAGATCTCGACGTAATAGGTCGTGGCGCCGGTGCGCTGCGCGACGCCGGGGATCGACGTCGATTGCACCGGGAAGCCTGCCTTCGCCGCGGCATCGACGATCCAATTAGTCAGCACGCCCCCGCCTTCGCCGCCGAGCGCAGCGATCAGCGTGGTGATCGGACGCGGCGCGCTCATGCCGCCACCTTGCCGTCAAAGCCGCCGAGCCAGCCGATCACCTTCATGCGCAGGCGGTGTTTGAGCCGGTCGCGCCAGGTCGGATTGCGGACGATCTCGGCGCGATAGAATGACGGGCACAGCACGGCAGCGTGCGCGACCTCGCCGCACAGGCCGCAGCCGACACAGGTTTCGACGACGGCCGCCACCGGGTCAGTGCGCAGCGGGTCGGGTGAGGGCTTCACCGTCAGCGACGGGCAGCCTGACAGGCGGATGCAGGAATGGTCGCCAGTGCAGATCTCGTCGTCGACGCCGTAGCGCGCGCGCGTCACACGCTCGCCGCGTTTAAGTTTCTCGGTGTCCTCGGCGCGAACGCGACGCTGCCGTGCCAGCTGGCATTCGCCGTCGGCGATGATGACCTTGAGGCCTTTTTCGGCAGTCTTCATCGCCTCTTTCAGCGTCTTGACCATGGTCGAGACGCCGTAGGTGCGCACCGTGCGCAGCCATTTCACGCCCATGGCGCGCAAGGCCTGCTCGATGCCCATACCAGGCGCGGGGCCTTCCTTGCTCGCAGCGCTCGACGGGATGTACTGCTGACCGGTCGCCGAGGCGTAGCCGTTCTGCATGACGATCAGCACGCCGTCGCCTTTGTTGAACAGGTTCGAGGCGACGCCGGTGATCAGGCCGTTGTGCCAGAAGCCGCCATCGCCCATCACCGCGATCGGCCGCTTCTCCATGTTCGGTGCCACCGCGGCGGCACTCGCAAGCGACATGCCGTAGCCGAGGATGGAATTGCCGAGCGAGAACGGAGCAAAGGTTGCGAACGAATGGCAGCCAATGTCGGCGGAGATGTGCGTCGGGCCGAGCTCGCGCTGCATCAGCTTGATCGCGGAGAACACCGGCCGCTCCGGGCAGCCGGTGCAGAAAGCGGGCGGCCGCGGCGGCAGGGGACCGAGCGCCGCGGCAGCCTTGGTCTTGTGCGCGACCAGACCGCGCGCCTTTTCAGCGAGCGTGTCGGCATCGAGGCCGACAGGCTTTGTTGCCTGTAGGAACGCCGCAAGGCCTTCGAGCAGCGCATCTGATGAGTATTCGCCGGCGCGCGGTAAGGGGCCTTTGCCGAGGACCTTGGTCTGCAGGTCGGCGCGGCGCAGTTCGACATTGACCGCCTGTTCGATGTAGTCGGGATAACCTTCCTCGACGACGAGTACGGCGCGCTTTCTCGTACAGAAGGCGGTGATCTCTTCCGGCACCAACGGATAGACGACGCTCAGCACCAGCATCGGAACGCGCGAAGCGCCGAACACGTCGGCCAAGCCGATACGCTCGAGCGCACGAAGGACGCTGTTGGTCAGCCCGCCCATGACGATGATGCCAACATCGTCGACGTCGCCGTCGGTCACTTCGTTCAACTTGTTCTCTCGGATGAATTTGCGCGCGGCGGGCAGCCGCTCCTCGATCTTCAGTTTCTCCTGCGTGAAGATCACCGGTGGATGTGCGAGTCGGCCATATTCGAAGCGCGGCGGTCCGGCGAGCTTATTAAGTCCGGAAACGACGCCCTTGCGGTTTTTGCTTGCGGTGAATTCGCCGGTCGCGTGGCAGGCGCGGATGCGCAGTTCCAGCATCACCGGGGCATGACTTGCCTCCGATAGCTCGAACCCTTTCTCGACCGTGCGTACGATCGAGGGGAGGTCAGGGCGCGGGTCGAGCAGCCACATCGAGGACTTCAACGCATAGGCGTAAGAGCGCTCCTGGATGACGCTTGCGCCTTCGCCGTAGTCTTCGCCGAGGATGATCATGGCGCCGCCGACGACGCCGGGGGACGCCAAATTCGACAGCGCATCGGCTGCGACATTGGTGCCGACGATCGACTTCCAGGTCACCGCGCCGCGCAGCGGATAGTTGATCGACGCGCCGAGCATCGCCGCAGCCGAGGCTTCATTCGAGCATGTCTCGAGATGGACGCCGAGCTCGGACATGATGTCCTCGGCATCGACCAGCACGTCGAGCAGATGTGACACCGGGGCGCCCTGATAGCCGCCGACATAAGACACGCCCGATTGCAGTAGCGCCTTGGTGACCGCGAGGATGCCTTCGCCGCGGAAGGTCTCGCCGTCGCTGAGCTTGAGCGCCTGAACTTCTTTCTTGAACGAACGTTCCATGCATGCGCCGCGATTAGTTTGGGTCCCAACTATTATAAGCGAGGCCGTCTACATATGCGAGGGCAGCCACAGGGCGATAATAGGGAAGGCGATGAGGATCACCAGCCGGACGAGGTCGGTCAGGATAAAGGGCACGACACCCTTGAAAATCATCGAAAAACTCACGTCTTTCACGACGCTCTTGATGACAAAGACGTTCATGCCGACCGGTGGGTGGATCAGCCCCAGCTCTACCGTCATCACGATGATGACGCCGAACCAGATCGGATTGAAGCCGAGATGGGTCACCACGGGGAAGATGATCGGCACTGTCAGGATGATCATCGCCATGGCGTCCATCAGGCAGCCAAGCACGATGTACATCAGCATGATGAGCGCGAGCACGCCGTAGGAGCCGAGCCCGAGCCCGGTCAGGAATTCAGTGACCTTCTGCGGCGTTTGCGTGATGGTGAGAAAATAGCCGAAAATCAGCGCGCCGATCAGAACAGTGAACACCGCCGCAGCAGTGCGCGTCGCCTGCAGGAGCGACGCAAGGATCTTTTCTCTGTTGAGCCGGCGCGTGACCACGCCGATGAGGAACGCTCCACTCGCGCCGACACCGCCGGCTTCGGTCGGCGTGAAGCGCGGCAGATAGGGCAGGCCGTACAGTCCGCCGATGACGAAAACGAACAGCAGGAGCGGGGCCCAGATATCCTTGAGGCCGGCAAGGCGTTCCTGCCAGGACACGCGCGGACCCGACGGCAGGAATTTCGGCCGCACGCGGCCGATCACGAAGATCGTCGAGAGGTACATTGTCATCGCTAGCAGGCCGGGCAGGATGCCGGCGATGAAGAGTTTGCCGATGTCCTGCTCGGTGATGATGCCGTAGACCGCGAGCACGGTCGACGGCGGCAGCATGGCGCCGAGTGTGCCGCCAGCTGCGATGACGCCAGTGGCGAAGCTCTGCGGATAGCCGAAGCGGCGCATTTCGGGATAGGCGACAGCGGAGAAGGTTGCAGCGGTTGCAACTGACGAGCCGCAGATCGCGGCAAAGCCGCCGCACGCGGCTACGGTGGCAAAGCCGAGGCCGCCGCGCAGATGTCCGACGAACCCGTTCGCCGCCTTGAATAGATCGCGGCTCATCCCCGAATTGGCGACGAACGTGCCCATCAAGAGGAACATCGGGATGACGCCGAAGGTATAATCGGTGACCGTGCGCATCGAGGTCGCGCCGACGAGCTTGAGCGCCGCAGTGCCATTGACGAGGTACGCGAAACCCGAGACGCCGACGAGTCCCATCGCCATGCCGACGGGCACGCGCAGCAGCATGAACACAAAGAGCGCAATGAAGCCCAAGATTGCGACGGCGTCGGTGCTCATCACTCGACCGTCTTGATCTTGGTATCGTGCATTTCCTCAGGATGGAAAATCAGCCGGTAGGTTCGCACGGCGATCAGCAGCACGGCCGAGACGTCGCCCGCCCAAGCGACCGCGAAGAACGGCCATGTCGGCAGCCGCAGGTCGAAGGTGAGCACGTTGTCGTAGTAAGTGCCGCGCACCTTGTCGAACAGCGTGTAGGTCTGCACCGTGACGACGAACAGCAGCACGAGCGTCGCGAAGACATCGATCATCCGCTGGTATCGCGGCGAGACATTGGCCCAGATCAGATCGACGGTGATGTGCCCGCCGCGATAGGACGTGGCGGCGATACCCCAGAAGATCAGGATGCCGAGCAGTAGGCGGCCGAAATCGAAGGAGTCCGGGATCGAATAATTGAACAGGTTGCGCAGCAGCACCAAAAGAAAAATGTCGGCGGCGACGATGCCGACGAATCCCGCCGCGATCCATTCGATCGTGTCGATGAAACGATCCATGTAGACGCGTTTCATGTGCGCTCCGATCGTCCCGGAGATGCCCCGTCGAGCAGGGCGGAGGGATACCCTCTGCCCGTGATGTTGGCAGACCGCATTGGCGAAAGAGCCGACGCTATTCGGCAAGCGCCTTGTACTTGGCGAGAGAGGCCCGCAGCTCCTTCATAGCGGTATCGGCGTCGACACCCGCCTTCTTAACGCCGTCGGCCCAGCTCTTCACCAGCGGTTCGGCCGCCTTCTTCCATTCCGCAGTCTGGGCCGGCGTGAGCTTGTAGACCTCGTGGCCGGCTTCGGCCTTCACCTTGTCGATGCCGGCATCCTCGAACTTGCCCCACGGCCCGCCGACGCGAGCGGCGGCATCGTTGGTGCAGTTGTCGTCGATCGCCTTCTTCTGACGCGGCGACATCTCGTCATACTTCGCCTTGTTGAACACGAACGCGAAGGTGGTGACGTAGAGCGGCGCGTCCATGTGGTACTTGGTGACCTTGTCGATACCGAACAGCACCAGCGAACCCCATGGGAAGGTCACCGCATCGGCGACGTGACGCTCCATAATGTCGCGTACTTCCGGCGCCGACGACTGCACGTTGGTGCCGCCGAGCTGCGTGACGAAATTCGCAATCGTTGCGTCGGCCGGGCGCACCTTCAGACCCTTGATGTCCGCCGGCACGACGATCTTCTTCTCGCTCGAGTGGAACGAGCTCGGTGCGTGGATGAAGGCGAGGCAGAACTTGACGTCCTTCATCTCTTTCGAGGCGTATTTGCGGTACCATTCGTCGAGACCGCGCGTGCCACCCTCGGTCGCGGAGATCAGGAAAGGCAGTTCGCCCGCCGCGATGATTGGGAAGCGGCCTGGCTGATACCCGGGATTGATGTAGGTGAGGTCGGCGATGCCGTCACGCGCCATGTCGTAGTGGTCGAACGCCTTACCGAGCTGCTGCGCGGGAAACACCTTGTAGTGCAGTGTGCCGCCGGAGGCTTTTTCGACATTGGCGCCCCACTCCTCCAGCGCCTTTTGCAGCGGGTGGGATGCGGGCACCCAGTGCGACAGCTTCAGCTCGAAGGTCTTTTCTTCTTGCGCGGTGGCAGAGCCGGCGACCAAAGTCGTAGCCAGCGCCGCCGCACAAAGATGTGCGATGTGGCGGGACTTCATCGAATTCCTCCCTGATTGGCGTGTTCGCTCGTTATGCAGCCTGCTGACATGCAGACCTTTGAATATTCAGCCGTAGGGGCAAACTGTTGTAAAGTATATAGTTGGGGTCCGAACTATATTTTCATCGCGGGCTGCCAGCTGCGGCGGCGCGTCGGGAGCGTGAGGATGGCGAAGAACGGTTTGGCGGCGCGCGCACGGCACGGCAGAAACGGCGAAGCCGTTGCCGGACCGATCAATTTCGGCCCGCTCGCGAACTGGATCGGCTTCAACCTGCGCATGGCGCAGGAGGCGACCTTCCAGGCCTTCTCTCGCCGCTCGCTCGAGATCGGCGAAAATCCGGGACGCTTCGCCACGCTGACTCTGATCGCGCGCAATCCCGGCATCAGCCAGACCGAACTGTCGCTGGCCAGCGGCCGCGACAAGTCAAGCGTGACGCCGGTAGTCGAAGACCTGGTGCGGCGCGGTCTCATCGAGCGCAAGCGCGAACGCCGCGACCGCCGCGCCTACCGCCTCAATCTGACGCCGAACGGCAGGAAGACCTTGGTCGAACTGACGCGTTGCGCGCGGCGGCACGAGCGCAGCCTCGACGCCATCATCGGCCGCAGCGAGCGCAAGCGTTTTATTTCGACGCTGAAGAAGATCGCGGCGGAGATTGGCTAGCGGAATTTCGCCAGCACGTCCTCCGGCACCGGCTGCGACTTGAGCGCGCCGCTTGCATCACGCACCACCCAAACCCGCGTCTCCGAGCATTCGACGCAGACGGCGCCCTTCAGGCTGAGCTTGTGCTCGATGTCGAAGCTCGATCGCTTGAAGATGACGGTGGTGTCGACCGTGACGTCATCGCCGAAACGGGTCGGCTTGATGAATTTTGCCCGCGTGCGTGCCAGCGGAAAGCCGGTGAACGGCAGTGTCTTGAACATCGCGTGCTTGGTGATGCCGAGAGCCCGTTCAAACAGCGCCGCGGTCGAGGCGTCGAAAATCTCGAAATAGCGCGGATAGAAGATGATACCGGCGGGATCGCAGTCGCCCCACTCGATGCGCACGTTTCGGGTATTCGTGAAGGCCATCGGCTTCTCTTAACCGCCTTCGCCGCGACGCGCCAGTTTCACCGCGGCGCCATGCGCAGCGCGCCGTCGAGCCGGATGACTTCGCCGTTGAGGTAGCCGTTGTGGATGCAATGCATCATCAGCGCTGCGAACTCGCGCGGCTCACCGAGCCGTTTGGGAAACGGCACCGAGGCGCCGAGCGAATCCTGCGCCGCCTGCGGCAGCGCGCGCAGCATCGGCGTGCCGAAGATGCCTGGCGCGATCGCCAGCACACGAATGCCGAACTGCGCGAATTCGCGCGCTGCCGGCAGCGTCAGCGCCGCAACGCCGCCTTTCGAGGAGGCATAGGCGGCTTGCCCGATCTGGCCTTCGAAGGCTGCGACCGACGCGGTCGAGACGATGACGCCACGCTCGCCGTCGGCGGATGCCGGCAGCGCCTGCATGCCTGCCGCTACCAGCCGCATCATGTTGAAGGTGCCGATCAGGTTGATCTTGATGACACGCTCGAAGTCGGCGAGCGGCATCGGGCCGTCGCGGCCGACAATGCGCTTGGCCGGACCGACGCCGGCGCAGTTGACAAGGATACTCGCCGGACCGTGATCGGCCGCGGCTTTCTTGACGGCGGCTTCCGCGCTCGCGCTGTCGGCGACGTCGCATGCAATGGCGATTCCCTTGATGTCAGTCGCCATTTCGGCGGCGGCCTTCTGGTTGACGTCGACGATAGCGACCTTGGCGCCGGCGGCGGCAAGCGTGCGCGCGGCTGCGGCGCCGAGGCCTGAGGCGCCACCGGTGACGATCGCCGCCTGTCCTTTGACGTCCATCAGGCCGCTCCCCCTGAAATGACGCGTGACGATAGCGGCGTCGCGTAGAGCTCGTCCACCAGCGCCGCGCGGTTCTTCAGCACCGCGCGCTGATTGATCGAGCCCTTGTCGGTCGCCTCGCCTTTGTCCATCGATGGCGGCTCCGCCATCAGCAGCGCGCGCTCAACCCGTGTCGAGGAGCCGGGGCTCATGGCGGCGAGTTTGCGCAGCATGTCGGCAAAGGTCGCGCGGACCTTCGCGTCGGCGACGATCGCGTCAGGCTTAGCGTCGGGGCCGAGTCCGGCAAGGTTGCGGCACGCTTCAATGTCGGGGAACACCAGCACGGCGATGAAGTCGCGGTCGGGTCCGGCGAACACGGCGTCGCGCACATAAGGCGCGAAGTGGTCGATGAAGCGTGCCCGCAACGGCCCGACGCTCGCCCAGGTGCCGGTCGCGAGCTTGAAGTCCTCGGCAATGCGGCCGTCGAACAGCAGTCCCCTCAGAGGATCAGCCGGGTCGGCGAACTTCAGCGCATCGCCGATCTTGTAGAAGCCCTCCGCGTCGAAGGCCTCGCGCGTCAACTGCTCCTGCCGCCAGTAGCCGGGGGTGATGTGGGGGCCGCGCAACCGCGCCTCCAGCTTGCCTTCGTTCGGCAGCAGCTTGAGTTCGACACCCGGCGCCGGCAGGCCGATATTGCCGGCGCGGTCGAACTCCCAGGTGCAGGCGAGCGCGAGCGGTGAAGTTTCGGTCGAGCCAAGCGAGGAGAGAAAGATGATGCGCTCGCCGGTGGTCTTGACCGCGATCTGCGTGAGATCGTCCCACGTGGTCTGGTTCAGCCCGGCCCCTGCGTAGAACAACACCTTCAGACGCGAGAAGAAATTCTTGCGCAGCGTTTCGTCGGCGCGGAAATGCGGCACCAGCGCCTCGTAGCCCTTAGGCACGTTGAAATAGATGGTCGGCGCGATCTCGCGCAGGTTTCGCGCCGTCTTTGGTACGCCCGGCGGCGTCGGATTGCCGTCGTCGATGTAGAGCGAACCGCCGTTGACCAAAACCATATTGAAGTTGTGGTTGCTGCCGAAAGTGTGGCTCCACGGCAGCCAGTCGACCACCACCGGCGGCTCGTCGGCGACGAAGGCAAAGCCCGAGGAAAGCATCGCCTGGTTCGAGCACAGCATGCGCTGGGTGTTGATCACCGCCTTCGGCGTGCCGGTCGAGCCCGACGTGAACAGGAACTTGGCGATGGTGTCGGGCGACACCTGTGCATGCGCGGCTGCGACACCGGCCGCATCTTCAGGCCCGAACAACTCGGTGAACAGGGTAGTCTTGCGGTCACCGAGCGGATTGCGCATCACGACGAGTTCGATCTCGTCGGGAACCGTCGCGTAGATCGCGCGGCCGAACGCTATGCCGTCGCCGGCGAAGACAAGTCCCGGCGTTAACAGCTCTATGATCATGCGCAGCTTGCCGAAGTCGCTCGACATCAGCGAGTAGGCCGGCGACACCGGCGCGTAGGGAATGCCGACATACATCGCGGCCAGCGCCAGCAGCGCGTGCTCGATGTCGTTACCGGAGAGGATGACGATCGGCCGCTCGGCCGACAGTCCGCGCCGCAGCAGCTCCGCGGCAAGACGCTGCACCTGATCGAGGACCTGGGCGTAGCTTAGCGTGCGCCACCGATCGCCTTCGCCGCGCTGCGCGAGAAAGATACGATCGGGCGCCTCTCGCGCCCAGCGTTCAAGCGCCTCGCTCAGCTTGCCGTGATAGACCGAGAGCTCCTGTGTTGTACGAATATGGATCGAGCCGTCGGGCCTTCGCTCGACCACGGCATCGGCCGCGCCAAGCCGCACCGCACGCAGCGGCGCCGCTACCGGTTTGGCTTTGAGCATCGCAGTTACCATGCCGTCAGCGCGTCACTTTCGGTCCGCGCTTCTCGAGGAATTCGCGCAAACGAGCCTTTGCCTCGGGGTCGGCCTGCGCGACCGCCGACATGAGCGCTTCCATGGCATAGCCGGACGCGGGATCGCTCTCGGCGATGCGTGGCAATGCGTGCATGACACCGAAGTTCGTGAGAGGTGCGTTCGAGGCGATGCGTTGCGCGAGTTCAAGCCCCTTGGCGAAACCACGATCGCGGTCGACAAGATAGGTCGTGATGCCGATAGCCTGGCCTTCTTCCGCCGAATAGGTGCGGCCGGTCAGCATCATATCCATGACGCGGGCAACGCCGATCAGTCGCGGCAGCCGCACCGAGCCGCCGCCGCCGACATAGATGCCGCGGCTGCCCTCGGGCAACGCGTAGTAGGCCGAACGCTCGGCGATGCGCACATGCGCCGCCGCCGCAAGCTCGAGGCCGCCGCCGACCACGGCGCCATGCAGCATGGCAACGACCGGCACCTTGCCGAACTGGAGTTTCTCGAAGGCGCGATGCCAGCGCGAGGAGTGCGCGACGCCTTCGGCTACGTCGCGCTCGTTGATCTCGTTGAGGTCCAGGCCCGACGAGAAATGCTCGCCTTCGCCGGCGAGCAGCACGGCGCCAATGCCGTCAAGCGGCGCAGAGAAGAACGCGTCGATGCCTGCTATTGTGTCGTCGTCGAGCGCGTTGCGCTTGTGAGGCCGATTGAGCCGCAGGATCGCGACATTGCCTTTGCGCTCCGCCACCAGTGACGGCGGCAGCGAGGCGACCAGCGACTCAACGGTATTTCGCGAACTCAACCGTGGCTCCTATCGGGGCATCATTCCAGGGCGATATTGTCGCCGCCCGTTGCCGCGTGCAACGCCGCTCAATTGGCCTTGACCAGCGGGCAGCCACCCTCGTTCAGAGGCCGGAACGCCTTGTCGGCGGGAATGGTGCCGACGATCTTGAAGGCGTCCCATTCGCCCTTGGATTCCGCGGGCGATTTGACCTGCAGCAGATAAAGCGGGTGAATCTTGCGTCCGTCGGCGCGGATGGTCCCTTTGCCGTAAAGGATGTCGTCGGTCGGCATCGCCTTCATGGCGGCAACGACTGCCGCACCATCCGCCGGTGAGCCGACTTTGTCGACGGCCTTGAGATAGTGCAGCACAGCCGAATAGACGCCGGCCTGCATATGGTTGGGCATCTGCTTCTTGGGATGACGCTCCTGATAGCGCTTCGACCAGACGCGCGTCTGGTCGTTCAGGTCCCAGTACCAGGCATTGATGGCGTGGAGGCCCTGCGCGGTCTGCAAACCGAGCGCCGGCACAGCCTGCAAATCGAAGATCAGCGCAACGATCTTTTGTTTGTCGCCAATCTTGAAGTCCGCGGCCTGCTTGATTGTGTTGACCGTGTCGCCGCCGGCGTTGGCGAGCGCGATGACGTCGGCCTTCGACGCCTGCGCCTGGAGCAGGAACGACGAGAAGTCGCTGTTGCCGATCGGATGGCGGACGCTGCCGACCACCTTGCCGCCGCTGGCGACGACTTCATCGGTCGCTTGCTTCTCGAGATCCTGACCGAAGGCGTAGTCCGCGGTGATGAAGAACCACGTCTTGCCGCCGCCCTGCGCCATCGCGCCGCGCGCGGTGCCGTGGCCGAAGGCCCAGGTGTCGTAGGTCCAGTGCACGAAATTGGGCGAGCACTTGGCGCCGGTGAGCGCCGCGGTGCCGGCGCCAGAGCCGATCGCGACCTTGTTCTTCTCGCGAGCGATGTCGCTGACCGCGAGTGCGACCGCC
>Ga0187779_10000436_pt1 | contig 28154 bp, 26 predicted proteins | sample 1015_Q2_SP10_10__FD_132435 | JGI IMG/M metagenome (GOLD analysis project Ga0187779, IMG submission 132435) | Tropical peat soil microbial communities from peatlands in Department of Meta, Colombia - 1015_Q2_SP10_10_MG | ecosystem: Environmental > Terrestrial > Soil > Wetlands > Peat | place... | reverse complement strand
ACTCCGCAAGGCCTGCAAATTCCTTCGCCCGAGGATTCGCTCGCCCGACTGGGGATAATCACAGATGGCATCGTCGTCGTAAATGTCGTGTTCCGCGTTTGCATCGCCGGCTGCCGACGCCTGCCAATGCGCATTCAGGGCCGAGCGGATTTGTTCCTCTTGCATCGATTGCTCTAGTTGCGGTTTCGCCTCCATGCTCACCTGCCTTGTGGAATGAAGCCGGGAACGCCGGTTTGCACCACGGTATTCAGACTCTGCCTGGTCTGAATTCGATTGATCGCGTCCAGCGCATCGGCGGGGGGAAACTTATCGTCCGGCCGCGCGTCCGGCGGTGGTGTCTGGCAGCTTGAAAATCCACAGCGTTGTCCCGCCCGACGGATTATCGAACTCGGGCGCGAGACTCGACCCGCTCGCGTCCAGCGGCCCGCCACCGCCGGAAACGACGGCGACATATTGTTTGCCGCCGGCAGCATAGGTGATCGGAGAAGAACTCGGCGCCGCGTTCAATCCCGCTTCCCACAGCGCCTTGCCCGTCGTCGAATCGTAGGCCGTGAACTCGCGGTTCTGCGAGCCGGCGAAAACAATTCCGCCCGCGGTCGCGAGCATCGCACTGGCGATGGGCGCTCGCTGGCGATCCGTCCACACGACTTTTTTCGTTTCGAGATTTACGGCTTCGATGCGGCCCATCTTGCCGTCGTTATCCGGCCGCAGACGCAACTCGTAGCGAATGTCCAGCCCGCCGCCCGCCGTCTGAGCGAGGTCGCGCGGCACCCAGGTGTAGTCCATGCAAGATTCGGCGAGGGGCACGTAGAGAATGTGAGTGCCCGGATCGTACGAAGTCGCGGGCCAGTTTCTTGCGCCCGTAGCGTCCGGGCAGATGATGTCGGTCTTGTTGGCGGCCGGCTCGAGCTTGGGATCGATGATCTTCTTCCCGGTTTTCGGATCGATCGCGGTGACCAAAGTTTGCATCCCGAGGTCTTTCGAAAATTCATACGTGCCGTTAGCACGATTCACCGCGTCAAACAGCGCCATTTTGCCGCCGGAGACGACCAGATCCGTCGGCCTGCCGCCCACCGGAAGCGTGATCAACAACTGTTCGAAGGCCCAGTCGAGATCCCAGACGTCGCGGTTCATGTGCTGGTAATACCAGACGAGCTTGCCGCTATCCGGATCGAGCGCGACGGTGGATTCCGTGTAGAGTGCGTCGTTCGATTCGCCCTTCTGAGGGTGCGGCTGCAGCAGCGTGCCGATGTCGTAGGTGTTGCCGGTCCCGAAATAAACCAAGTTCAGTTTCGGATCGTAGCTGCCGCCGGTCCAGATGGACGCGCCAAAGCGCTGTTCGACGGGAGCGCCGTTCCAACTGTCGCCGCCCGGCTGCCCCGGACGCGCGATGGTATTGAATCGCCAGACTTCGTCACCGGTCTGCGCGTCCAGACCGACGATGTAACAGCCGCCGCTCGGATTCGTGATGCCGAGGCTGACGCCCATGATCACTTTGCCGTGCACGACGATCGGCTCGCCGTCGAGCCGGAAATCATGATTGGAGTGCGCGTAGACTCCAGTGAGCGGCACGACGACCTGGTGGTCCCACACAAGTTTTCCCGTCTTCACATTCAGCGCGATCATGTGCCCGTCGGCGGTGGGCGCGTAGAGCTTGTCCTGATAGATCGCGATGCCGCGCATGGTAGATTCGCGTCCGGCGATCAGCTCGTCGCCCAGCGGACGAACGTATTGCCACAGCAGATCGCCCTTCGCGCCGTCCAAAGCTTCGACCGTGTTGCCGCTTTCAAGGAACAGAACGCCGTCGTGAACGAGCGGCGTGATTTCGTCCGCGCTCAGCGGCAGCGCGCGGCTCCACGCAAGGCGCAGATCGCCTACGTTTGGCTTCTTGATTTCTGCGAGAGGACTGAAGCCCAGACCGCTGTAGGTGCGCCGCCACATCAACCAGTCCGCATCGGATGGATGCTGGAGCACGCTGTCCGTGACCGGCGTGATTTTTTCCAGTTCGGCTGCGCGACTCGCCATCACGGCTTTGTAAGTCGCGTCGTGATTGCCCGTAGCCGCGCGCACGTCACCCTGAAAGGCTTGGGCTGCCTGCGCTCCGCCGGCGCTCACTCCGCCGAGCTGAGCCGCAGTCAGTTCCGTAGCGCCTGGCTCGACTCCACTCGCTTGAAGAATGTAGGCCTCGACATCGGCGGTCGTCTGGCCGCCGAGCCTTCCCGGGTCAGCCGGCGGCATCTTTTGAATCATGTAGGCAAAGAGTGCGGCCGGCGATTGCGCTCCCCATTTTTTCTGGAACAACGCACCCTTGAGCGCCGGTCCAAATGCGCCGTCATCCAGATTTGTGCCGTGGCACGTTGCGCAGGCGCTGTTGTAGGCCGCTTTGCCGCGCTCCGCCTGGCTCGCCGTGAAGCTGGGAGCCGGACCTTGTTCGAAGAATTTCTGCGACTGCGCGAGAGCACAGATGCCAACGCCGCCGAGGATGAACGCCGCCGCCACCTTTCGCCATCCGAAAGCGCCGCGCCCTTCGACGATGCCTTGCGCGCGCACGGCTGTGCGCATGAAATGCTTTTGAATTTTTGTCATTGTGATTCCGCCGACAGCAAACCGCGTACTTTACTACGACCGCTCGAGGTACACCACAAGAGGATGCCCCAATTGATCCCGGGACGAAGCACAGGCCGGGCAAGCGCAGCACCTGAAGCTCGCTCGCGTAGCGGTGCGCGGTCCGAACCTATCGCGGTGATGGGGAGATGCGGCCGAATCACACTTTGATCAGTGACACGAATCGCGCGAAATTGTTCGTCACCTCAATGCCCGGCAATTTGTAGATCTCGTCGGTGGTCTCCGCCACAAAGACCGGGGCGGCTGCGGGCGCTCCGATATCGGCTCGCGCGGCGCGATAACCGGCGGCCTTGAGCATCGCAATATCGAGTTCGTTGTAGGAGCCGTAGGGGTACGCGAAGATATCGGGCGCCCGCCCGAGATGCGCCGCGATGATTTCCCTGCTTCCCTCGATCTCTTTCCAAAGCTTGGCCTTGTCGGTAATCGCGGAAAGCAACGGATGCGAGACGGAGTGGCTCTCGATGTCCATGCCAGCGGCTTGCATCGTTTTGAGCTGGCTCCAGGTCATGAAATCCCGGCCGCCGATGGCGTTGGTGAAGATAAAGAAGGTGCCGGTGACGTGGTATTTCACGAGCAGCGGAAACGCGTGGCGGTAGAGATCCTCCCAGCCGTCGTCGAACGTGAGAACGACCGGCTTTTCCGGCAATGGCGCGCTCGGGCCGGTCATCGCGTTGACGAGCGATTCGAACGAGATGACGGTGTAGCCGTTCTGCTGCAGATAGCGAAGCTGCGCATCGAAGGTTTCCGGAGGAACGGTGAACTCCTTCACGAGCCGCGACATGTCCGCCCGGTACGGCGCGATGCTGTGATACACGAGAATCGGCACGCTTACGGGGCGGAACGATACTGCGGGAGTCGCTTCCGGCAACTCGGCCGGGAGCGGTTTTGCGAGAAGGAATTCAGCGCCTCCCGGCGGCGAAACAGATCGCCACGCCAGCCAGCCGAAGAAAAGAACAACCGCTGCGACGAAAATGCCGATGAAAGTTTTTCTGGCCGAAGCCATCGGATCACACGCTCGTTCCGGAATTGTACAGGTCTTCAGCTTGCGAATGAGATGTCAACACGAGGCGGCAGGTTCCGATAGAACCGCGAACGGGAGTAGTTCCCTACTCGTCCTAGGGAACTTGTCCCGCAGCGCTGCGGCGCGGGGGCGGACCCGGCAAGATGGGGGCGCCACTTTCGAGATATGCGCGGATCATTTTCTGCTGCTCCGGCGTCAAAATCGCCTTGGCGGCAAGCATCGCGTCGAGATAGTGATTGATCAGCAGCGACGTGGATTTAGAGATTTGGTCACCTTTGCTCATCACCGCGGATCTGTCCGGCTTGTCGGCGCGAAGAAGTTCCCGCAGCTCGATCGAGTTCACGGCGATGTCCGCTCCCGTCTTGATCGTGAATGTCTCGGTGTCGACGACGATCTTTCGAAGACCATCGGCCTGCTGGTCGCTGAGGCCGAGCGCGGTGCGGACGCGCGGATCGTCGAGCGCGCCAAGTAGCCTCGAAACTCGCTGAAGAATTCCGCCCGGGCCTCGCCCGCGCCCTGCCCCGTCTTCCGGGCGCCCAGACATCGATCCCATCATTGTTCCCATCATCCGCATCATGTCGGGCGACATCATGCCCGGGCCCGCTGGTCGCTGCCCGGGGGCGGGCGGGTTAGCGGGCTGTTGCTGGTCCTGTCCGGGCGGCGCTTGATCGGAGCTTTGAGCAGCACTGGTGCTTGCAAATACTGAAAAAGCCGCAAAGAAAATTAGAGTGGCAGTCATTCTGGATCGCATGAGAGGTTCCTCCTGCCGATTCACCGCAACCGCGCCGTTCCCGGTTTGCATCCGAGCGGCGCAGTCGAGGCAAGTATACTCCCTGCGCTTTTCCGGCACGCAACGTGTCGGTAGCGTCGATAATCAGGCACACACGAATCGCCATGCGACGCCTTCGCTAGCGGTACATGTCCCACGAAAGCTCAGGTTGGCTTATCTTAGGGAGGAGCGGGGGCGAATTACTGGATGAAGACGTTCGACAATGAATGGATCTGTCAGGTCTTCGAGGACCATCCGAGTTTCCTCACCAAGAGGATGTTCGGTGGACTGGCCGTGTACCTGTTCGGCCGCCAGATGATGGTCCTGGTGGAACCAACCAGGACAGGCCGGTGGAAATGGCATGGCGTCTTGATCTGCACGGAACATGCGCATCACCCGGCGATCATCGAAGATTTCCCGCAACTTGCACCGCACGACGTCCTGAAAAAATGGCTCTACATCGACTCGCGGCATGAAGAGTTCGAACCGACGATGGAACGAGTGGCGGAAGCCATCAGGCGCGATGACCAGCGGTTCGGGATTCATCCTCATCCGAGGAAGGAAAAGAAGGGTAAGGCAAGATCACGAAGCCGCCGGAAGAAACGGTAAGAAGCCGGAATCCGCGTCTCTCCTTCGCCGCGCGGACCAAACTCCTGCTCGTCGGGTCGATGGCGGGTTGCTTGATCGGCGGGCTGATCTACCGAAGCCGAGCACGCAAAACGGCTGCTGACCAGAACCCCCTGATTTTCTTGTTCAAGCCCATCTGAATGGACCGACGCGGCGAGCGACCAGCAAATTTTGCGTTGGTCAGAATCTGGGACTGCGAGCAAGAACTCCTCGCCCAAACATTCACGTGGTTCGGACCGAAGAAGAAGGGTGGGCTGTACTGGCAGTCGAGAATCAGCAATTCGCAGCGCTTGAGCCAGAATGAACCGATGATAACCGAACATTGGTTACCGCACTAATCGGGCGCTACGCCGCATTTCAACCCCGGGACGGAATAAACGTTGTCCCGCACTCGCGCCATCTGTCTGATGCTCCGGACGATATGTTACGCTTCGCACATTCCCCGTAGCCCGCGAGGTACATATGCCAGACCCACAACGGCCACCCAACGACGTCACGCCCGACAATCCCGCATCGCCGGACCAGGGCGCTAGTGCGCTGCCCACAGCCGATGCAGCCACGACATTGGACATCACGACGGCAGCGGTTTCCCCTGCGCGCTTGCCTTCTCCGCGCACGATTGGACCCTATCGGCTGATTGAAGAAATCGGCGAAGGCGGCATGGGTCAGGTATGGCTGGCCGAGCAGACCGCTCCGCTGCAGAGACGCGTCGCAGTGAAACTCATACGAGCTGGAATGTACGACGATTCCATGCTCCGCCGTTTTCAATCCGAGCGCCAGTCGCTGGCGATCATGGATCATCCTTGCATTGCGAAGGTTTTCGACGCCGGCGCGACATCGGACGGACAGCCCTACTTCGTAATGGAGTACGTCCCCGGTCAACCGATCACACGCTACTGCGATGAGAAAAAACTGAAGATTCATGATCGGCTCGAGCTGTTCATCCAGGCCTGCGAAGGCGTGCAACATGCGCATCAAAAGGCCATCATCCATCGCGATCTCAAGCCTGCAAACGTTCTGGTCCTGGAAGTGGACGGCAAGCCCACGCCTCGCATCATCGATTTTGGTCTTGCCAAAGCACTCGGCCCTGCGAGCGACGCATTTGTGACTCGAATCGGCGGATTTGTCGGCACGCCCGGCTTCATGAGTCCGGAGCAAGCCGACCCGAGCATTCTGGATGTCGACACACGGACCGACGTCTATTCACTGGGGATGATCCTGTACGTGCTTCTGACCGGGACGCTCCCGTTCGATAGCGAGCGTTGGAGAACCAAGCCCTTCGATGAGGTGCTCCGCGAACTGCGCGAGGAAGATGCGCCGAGCCCGAGCGCGAGGCTGACGTCGCAGCGCGCCGCCGCTACCGTCGCTGCCGAGAATCGCGGTACACATCCACGGCAGCTCGTGAAACTCCTTCACGGTGATCTGGACTGGATCACCGTGAAGGCGATCGAGAAAGATCGCGCGCGCCGCTACGGAACACCGTCGGAGCTGGCCGCGGATATTCGGCGCTATCTCGCGAACGAACCGGTCGTCGCGCGGCCCGCGAGCACGGGATATCGTTTGGCGAAATACGCGCGCCGCCATCGAATCGGAGTGAGTGTCGCGGCCGCTCTGGTAATGCTGCTGGCAGGATTCGCGATCGTTCAGGCCGCCGAGCTTCGCCGCATAACGCGTGAACGCGACCGCGCCAACCGCATCACCGACTTCATGACCAACATGTTCAGGCAAACCGATCCCAGCGTGGCCCGCGGCAACACCGTCACTGCCCGCGAAATCTTGGACAAGGCCTCTCAGGACATCGACACTGGTTTGGCAAAAGACCCCGAGCTGCAAGCCCAGATGATGAACATCATGAGCATCGTCTACGACAATCTCGGACTGCCTGCCAAGTCCGAAGCCCTCTCTGCCCGCACGGTTGATATTCGCCGTGTGGTTCTGGGCCCGAAAAATCCCGATACCATCGAAGCTGAGTCTGGCCTGGGATGGGAACTCTTTCGATCAGGCAAGTATTCAGATGCGGAAAAACTGCTGCGTGAAGTCCTGCGTCAAAGCCGCGCGGTTCTAGGCCCTGATCATCGAACCACCCTGGAAACAATGCGTGTCCTTTCCGCAGTTTTGAACGAAGAAGGGCGCGATCCGGAAGCCGAGAGTTTGGCCCGTGAAACTCTACAAATTCATCTCAGGGTTTTCGGCCCGGATAAGCCCGAGACCATAAACGCTATGGACAACCTGGCGGCCGTTTTGCGAAGGGAACGTCACCTCCCCGAAGCAGAGAAGCTATACCGTGAGAGCCTCGACGTACATCTCCGCCAGCTCGGCCCGGAACATCCAATCACCCTCCTCTCGATGACCAACTTGGGCGACGTGCTCTCGGAAGAAGACCAACTGCCCGAGGCGGAAAAATTGTATCGGCAGGCGCTCCAGATCGATCTCCGCATCCTTGGTCCGGATCACCCGTACACCGCTGACGTGATGAATGACCTGGCGAATGTGCTTTCGGACGAACACCAATATGCCGAATCAGAAAAGTTGAATCAGGAAGCGCTGGAGATTCGCCGGCGCATCTATGGCCCCGACCATCCCATCACCGCTGGCTCCGTCTACAACCTCGCATGCCTCGCCGCCCTGAAAGGCAAGCCCGACCAGGCGCTGTCCCTCCTGCGGCAAGCCATGGACCATGGTCTGAGCCCGGCGCTTGAATTGAACATGGAGAGCGATTCCGACCTGCAGTCCCTTCACAACAACCCGCGCTTCACCGCTTTGGTCGCCCAAGCCAAGGAACGCGCTACCTCCGCCAACCGAAAGGCCCCTTAAGGCGCGCTCGCTGCAGCCCAATTCGCCGGACGGGTGTTTCTTTTGCGATTGCTCCGTCTCTTTCGATGATTGGGGAGAAGGTTCAGGCGCGTCCGAAAAGTGTGAACTGACTGGATCCTAAAGAAGTCGGCCAACCGCACAATTTCATTACAGTACCTGCATTTCTTATCAGGCGTGAATCGGGCATTTGCCGCAAACTTCCGGGGACCCCGTTCATCAGGCGCGGAGGAGATCAGGGAGTGATAAACAAACTCTCGACGGCCATCCATGACCGCCGCTTGCCGCGCCTGGGCGCGTCGTCCGATCAGGCCGCGCGAGCGGAGCGACCGTCGATCGTGCAGGTTGCGCCGGACCAGCTCTTCATCTCGTTGAGACACTTTTTTGCAAATAGACGAATGGACCGCAGACATTCCTCGTGCGGCATTCCGCCTGTATAGAGGTGCGGCATCATGCCCTGCGGTTGGCGTCTCTGTTTCACGTCTTCGAGCTGCTCCAGCACCTCGTTGGGTGTGCCCGCGATCGAACTTTTGTGGGCGTTCTCGATGGCCACCTGAGCCTGCTCGGGTGTCATGCGCAGAGAGCTGTAGCTTTCGTATCCTTTGATCGTGCCGTGGTGCTCGGAGGTCATTTCGTAGTTCTTCACTGCCGCTGCGAATGTCCGACCTGTGTAAACGCGCGCCAACTCCCGGGCACGGTCACCGCTTTCGTCGACGAATACGATATTCGAGACGAATGGCGCCACCGGCTCCTCTCCCGGATGGGCCTCGTGCCAGGCTTTGAGCCACGCGTCGGAGGCCTCGTCTCCAATGACGCGGCTGAGTGCCGTCTCGGATTGCACGTGTCCGGCCAGCATCGGCTGCCCGAGATACAACCGGCCCAGGCCCAGCTTCGCCGCAGAGACCATCGACGCGGGCGAGCCAGCGGCGCAGAAGGCTCGACCTCTGAGCGGCCGGATCGGCCGGGGCCGCAGCTCACGGCGTGGTTGCTTGAACAGCTCGCCGCCCTCAATCACACCGGTATCGAAGGCGCGCAGAACCATGGCCACACTCTCGTCGAAGCGCTGGCGCGCTTCGCCCTGATCGATGCGCATCCCTTCGTACTCCACACGCGAGAGGCCTCGGCCGAAGCCGATCAGGGCCCGCCCGCCGGAGACGTGATCGAGAAGCAGAATTTCCTCGGCCATCCGCACGGGGTCGTGCCAGGGGACCACGAGCACCTGAGTCCCGAGACGAACACGAGGATGTCGGCCCGCCAGGTAGCTGAGGTACATCAGCGGGTTAGGGCTAATCGAGTAGCTGCTGAAGTGATGCTCGGTGATCCATACCGACTCGAAGCCGAGCTCGGCGGCGAGTTCGAGCTGCGTGAGCTCTTCGCGGACGAACTGCGCGTCGCTGAGCTCGGAATGATTCGCAAATCCCGTCGCGATTCCTACATGCATAAAACGTCTCCGCAAGATTGAATTCGATCGTTACTCACCAGGACCTCCGGATGGCCGGCTTATCGTTCGTATGATGAAACGCGATCCTAACAGATTTGGTGGCGTGCGCACAATGATGCTTTGACAACAAACTGTTGGGAGTTGACGGATCACCCTTCAAAGGCGTATGAGTTTTGGAAGTACTCGGATCGAACGGCCAGAACTTGGAGTTGTGGCTTGGGACATGTTTGACCTCGACCAGTTCACTTTTGATTGTAAGGAAGCCCTGCGGCGAGATCGATCGCAGAGTTCTGTCCGTGAAGTCGTCGCTCGAGCGGTTGCTGCTCCTGCGGAAGTCCTAAGAGCCCTGGGTGAACCGCAGAAAGCGGAGATGCAAACGCTCTACCGTGCGGATAACCTTACGATACTCAATGTGATTTGGGCGCCCTGGATGACTTTGCTGCCGCACAATCACCAGATGTGGGCTGTGATTGGCATCTATACCGGCCGCGAAGACAATATTTTCTGGCGTCGCGTGCAAGACAGCGCCGGCACGAAGGTGGAAGCTGCGGGCGCCAAAGCGCTAAGCGCAATGGACGCGGTTCAGCTGGGACATGACATCATCCATTCAGTGACCAACCCGATTCCTCGGTTTACAGGCGCAATCCATGTTTACGGTGGCGATTTTTTTGGCTCCGTTGGACGCAGCGAGTGGAATTCAGAAACGCTAGTGGAACAATCCTGCGACGGCGCGAACATGGCACGCCGCTTCGATGAAGCAAATACCCTTCTAAGAAAAACCTAGAGGTCCGGCTCGACAGTCGGTTTCTCTCCTGGTATCCACTTCTCCGATCAGCCCGTTAATCAGGCACGAGTGGCCTTCCCACTACAGGCGAGAACAAACGCCCTTCCGCTTCCGCGCCGCCCTTACTGATATCGCAGGCGCTATGTTAGGCTTCCTGTACTCAGACCATCCCGCGAGGTGCGTATGCAAGACTCACAACGGCCCCTCAAGGATCCCCTTTCCAGAAAGTCCGAATCCCCGGACCCAGGAGTCAGCGAACTAGCCACAGCCGACGCGGTGCCGACGCTCGACGCAGCGGGGCCAACGGGCGCGAAGGTCTTCAAGTCGATCGGCCCGTATCAGCTCGTCAAGAAGCTCGGCGAAGGTGGTATGGGGCAGGTCTGGCTCGCCGACCAAAGCGCCCCGCTGCAAAGACGGGTGGCGTTAAAACTCATAAGAGCTGGAATGTACGACGAATCCCTGCTTCGCCGCTTTCAAGCCGAGCGGCAGTCCTTGGCGATTATGGATCATCCGTGCATCGCGAAGGTCTTTGATGCCGGAACGACTTCCGACGGGCAGCCCTACTTCGTAATGGAATACGTTCCGGGCCAACCGATCACGCACTATTGCGACCAGAAGAAACTGAACATTCGCGACCGATTGGAGTTGTTCATCCAAGCGTGCGATGGCGTGCAGCATGCGCACCAAAAAGCGATCATCCATCGCGATTTGAAACCTGCCAACATTCTCGTCGTGGAAATTGACGGTAAGCCGATGCCCCGCATCATCGATTTCGGTTTAGCCAAGGCGCTCGGCCCCTCCGGGGCCGGCGATACTTTTGCGACCCGAATTGACGGATTCGTCGGCACGCCCGGATTCATGAGTCCGGAGCAAGCCGACCCAAATGTCGTAGATGTGGACACAAGAACGGATGTTTATTCGTTGGGGATGATCTTGTACGTCCTTCTCACCGGGACGTTGCCCTTCGACACGGAGCGGTGGAGAACCAAGCCCTTTGACGCAGTGCTCAAGGAATTGCGCGAAGAAGACTCTCCGAAGCCGAGCGCCAGGCTGGCTACCCAAGGCGCGGCGGCCACCACAATCGCCGAGAACCGCGGCACGCAGCCGAGGCATCTCCTGAAACAGCTTCGTGCTGATCTTGATTGGATCACCATGAAAGCGATCGAAAAGGATCGCACGCGCAGGTACGGGACGCCGTCTGAACTGGCCGAAGACATTCGTCGCTACCTTGCGAATGAGCCAGTGGTCGCTAGTCCAGTAAGCCCCGCATATCGCTTGCGGAAATACGTGCGCCGTCACCGCGTTGCGGTCGCTGTCGCCGCCACGCTGGCACTCCTCCTTACCGCTTTCGCGGGAGTACAAGCCGCTGAACTTCGCAGAATCACGCGCGAGCGGGATCGCGCCAATCGCATCACCGACTTCATGAGCGACATGTTCAAAGTGTCCGACCCGAGCGAAGCGCGCGGCAACACCGTCACTGCCCGCGAGATTCTGGACAAGGCTTCGCAGAACATCGACACAGGGATGGCACGAGATCCTGAGCTCCAGGCAGAAATGATGAACCTCATGGCTGAGGTATATGAGAGCCTTGGACTCTATTCACGTTCGAAGCCACTCTTTGCACGGGCCGCTGACATACGCCTTCATCACTTGGGACCCAAGAACCCTGACACCCTGGACTCGCAGACTCGGCTGGCGTGGGACATGGCACAAAGCGGTCAGATAACCGACGCCGAAAAGTCATTGCGCAACTCGCTCGACATCGAGCATCGCCAACTCGGACCGGGAAATCCCGAAACCACTTCGACAACGTACTATCTCGGCTGGACGCTGGAACTTGAGGGACACTATCAAGAAGCGGAAACATTTCTCCGGGAGACACTCGATATTCGACGGCGCACTCTTGGCGCCGAGCACCCCGACACTTTGGTCGCTATGAACTTATTGGCTTTTGATATCCAGGGTGAGGGCCGTTATGCCGAAGCGGAAAAATTGTTCCGCGAAACGCTCGAGGTCCGCCGCCGTGTTCTGGGGTCTGACCATCCACGAACGCTTTCGACCATGGGTAATTTGGCGACGACCCTCATGTACGAAGGCAAGTACGCCGAGGCGGAGCGGTTGGAGCGTGAAACGCTCGCTGCTCGCCGGCGCATCATAGGACCCGAACATCCGCAAACGCTTGCCGCAATGAACCTCTTGGCCCTCGTGCTTAGGAACGAGGGCAAATACACCGAGGCTGAGAGTTTACAGCGGGAGACGCTCGACATTTCGAGGCGCGTGCTCGGACCCGAACACCCGAATACTGTGACGGACATAGGCAATCTGGCAGCGACTCTTCAGTTGATGGGCCGCTCCTCAGAAGCAGAAAAACTCGATCGCGAAACGGTCGCCATTGATCGCCGGGTCCTCGGCCCCGACAATCCAGATACAATGGGTTACACGTATAACCTGGCGATCGTCCTCGAGTATAGGCACCAATACGCCGAAGCGGAGAAAATGTATCGAGAGGTGTTGGACTCTCGACGCCGCGTCCTTGGTCCCGAACATCCACAAACATTGGAGTCAATGGCGTCCGTGGCTTCTGTTCTTTTGAACGAAGGCCGCTACGCGGAAGCTGAAAAGCTCACTCGCGAAACCGTAGAAATCCAGCGCCGCGTCGTGGGTCCTGAGAACCCAGACACCGCCAACTCCACTTATCAATTGGCCCGCGCGGAAGCTCGCCTAGGCAAGCTCGACGACGCGCTGTCGCTAATGCGGGAGGCGGTCGATCATGGACTTCCGCCTAACCAGGACCTAGATATCGAAAAGGATGACGATCTCAAATCACTTCATGGAGACCCTCGTTTCGATTCGCTCGTAGCCGATGCGAAACAACGCGCCGCAGCAGCGCAAAAACCGCAGTAACGGTGCGCCGCTGTCGGCTCCACGTCCGATCAATTCGATGGGCGACTTACACTCCCTCTTGTTTTCCCTACGTGGAATTAGGGCGTAGGTCTTGATTAGCCGGATAACCGGACATTTGGTCGGACCCGCCATCGGTTAGGCTTGCTTGGCATGAAAGGATTTCGAGGGCTGAAGGCATTGTCCTCCCAGATTCTGATAGTGGATTCCGATCCGGGGTGGCCAGATATCTTTCGGCGTGAGGCTGACAGAATCTTGGCCCTGCTCGGTAGTCGAGCGCTGCGAATCGAGCATATCGGCTCGACGTCGGTTCCAGGCCTTCCTGCCAAACCGATCATCGACATCCTGCTCGTGGTCGCCGACTCTTCGGATGAAGATACCTATGCGCCGAATTTGGAGTCTGCCGGATACTCACTGCGCATCCGAGAAAAGGACTGGCACGAACACCGAATGCTCAAGGGACCCGACACGGACATCAACCTGCACGTTTTTTCAGCCGGCTGTCCAGAAATTGGTCGGATTTTGACTTTCCGTGACTGGCTACGGAGCAATGCAGCTGATCGCGCTCTGTACGAACACACCAAACGAGACCTAACTAGGCGGGGATGGAAGGACGTTCAGGATTATGCCGATGCCAAGACGGCGATCATCGAAGAGATTCTTGCACGTGCGCGCCCGGGAACTCACAAGTAGTCGAATAACAGGATAGATTCACTGCGATGGCTCTAGTTGCTTGGCTGGTTGGCGAGGTGATCGGGAGTTGGGTTGGCTCGCGCGCGCAGAACATTGCGTGACTGCAAACGTCGAGACGACGGAGATCGTAGAGTGCGGGGAAGTCGCGCGCGTCGGCCGCGCGAGCTGGGCAGCGCATTACATGATATCGAGACGATTGAAGCTCGGTTCTTGCACTGACAAGATCGCCCACGCCTCTTGCTTCGTCCGGACTACATGAATACCCGGGCGCGTCTGCTCGCCCTCGATCTCGAACATGCGCATCATTCCGTACATTTCGGGTGACGGCGCGATGATCACCCGGCGGAGCTTCGGATCCGGCAATACCGGCGGAGACTTAGCCAGTCTCTCGATCACCGGAGAAGACACCTCGAATGAGCTCACTTCCGATAGATCGACGACTCCCGCCGTCGGACGCGTGCGGATCGCGTGCTGAGCTCCGATGCGGAAAAATTCCTTCAGCACGTCGTCCGTTACGCGCCCCTCGAGGCGGCAACGAAGAATTCCGTCTGTCAGACCGAAGTCGAAGCTAAAGGCCATTCCCTTCCTCTCATTTGGCTCGCTGCCCTGCGAGCGCTTCTAGGATTGAATAGCCAACAAATATCACCGCTGACCGTAGTTACAAAAAGAAATGTTCGCTGCGCAAACTGGTTGCTATCGCCAAGACAAGTATTGACACCAAATTGAATAAGCGCAGGACCGAGAACGTAGCGGTCACCTTTGACAGTAGAAAGCGCCAAGGCAGCTGCACCTCAAAGGCACTTCCTACGCGCCCGCGCAATGCTCGCCCATCACACGGTCCGGTGATGTGAATCACCGCGCCTCTTGCTTGGCCGCAATGAAGATAGAGGCGTCCTGCCCAGCCTTGTTAGGAGGTCCCGTGTGACCGGCAAGGACGACCGGCAGAAAGGAAGTGAACAATGCGCATGAGTTCTGTTGTCCGTTACGTGATTTTCGCGCTGTTCTTGCTGTCCGTTTCCACGGCAGCCTTCGCGCAAATCGGAATTTACGTCAGTTTTGGCCCTCCCGCGATTCCCGTCTACGATCAGCCCATCTGCCCCGGAGACGGCTACATCTGGATTCCCGGTTATTGGGCCTGGGATGGATACGAGTATTACTGGGTTCCGGGAACCTGGGTTCTCGCGCCGGTGATTGGGTATCTCTGGACACCCGGCTGGTGGGAATGGAGCGGATTCGGCTTCTTCTTTCATGAAGGTTACTGGGGGCCGCGTGTCGGCTGGTATGGCGGCATCAACTACGGCTTCGGCTACTTCGGCCGCGGTTATGAAGGCGGCCGATGGGATGGCGGACACTTTTTCTACAACGGCGCGGTGAACAACATCGATTTCCACGCCATCCACAACGTTTACGAAAATCGAGATTTCTTTAGGAATACGAACCGCGTCAGCTACAACGGCGGTTCCGGCGGCATCACTGCAAGACCGAGCGCTGAGGAATTGGCATTTGCTCGCGAGCGGCACTACGGGCCGACGGGTGCTCAGACGCAGCAGATGAATGCGGCAAGGTCCAATCGGGACCTGCGCGCTTCTGTGAACCAGGGCAGACCTCCCGTCGCAGCGACTCAGCGGCCCGGCGAATTCCGCGATCATGCGGTGCCCGGGAGAGAAGCGGGAGGCGCTTGGCAACCTCCTGGGACTCGCGAGGCAAATCCCGCGCGCCCGGCGGTTCATCCCAACGATCTTCCGCCAGTAGAACGGTCCTATCCGCCGTACACCGGCAACACCAAGCTGGATGATAAATACCAGCAGCAGCAAGAAAAGCTCTACAACAACCAGGTTCAGCAACGCCAGAAACTCCAGCAGCAACAGGACCGAGATGTCCAGAAGCTGAACCAGCAAAATGCCAACGCGAACAGAGTGCAGGAGATGAACCAGCGCCACCAGCAACAAACGCAGCACATTCAGCAACGCGAGGTGCAACAACGGCAGAGCATGCAGCAGAAGCAGCAGTCTCACCGCTAATCTCGAGCGAGCTGGCCGATTTGCGGCGACATTCGTGAAGGAGTTTGCTGCGCCCGTTCTGGAATGCCGGCGGGCGCAGCATCGGCTTCAGCGCACGGGTCGGATTCACGGCGCGCAACGGCTTCGCGGAACTTTCAGTCCACGTGGCGGCGGGGAAGAAACCTACATTTGTCCCATCCGTAAGTGCGAGGGAGGAACTGGCAATGAAAGTCCAGGTTTGCATTATCGGCGGCGGACCCTCGGGGTTGTTGCTGTCCCAGCTCCTGCATCTGCAGGGCATCGAGACGATCGTGCTGGAAAAATACAGCCGCGATCACGTGCTGGCGCGGATTCGCGCCGGCGTGCTCGAACACGGCTTCGCCAAACTGATGCGCGAAGCGCAGTGCGGCGAACGGATGGACCGCGAGGGCGAAATCCACAAAGGAATTTTCATCGCGCACGACGGCATGCTCGAGCGCGTGGATCTGGAAAAATATTCCGGCGGAAGCTCGGTGATCGTCTACGGCCAAACCGAGCTGACGCGCGACCTCTACGACGCGCGCGACCGGCTGGGCGGCAAGGTGATCCACAACGCGGAGGACGTCACGCCGCACGACATCAATTCCGACAAGCCCTACGTCACCTACCGCGAAGGCGACAAGATCGTGCGCATCGATTGCGAATACATCATCGGCGCCGACGGCTTTCACGGCGTGAGCCGCAAGTCGATTCCGAAAAATGTGCTGCGCGAATACGAGCGCTTGTATCCGTTCGGCTGGCTGGGAGTTTTATCGCGCACCAAGCCGGTGTGGCACGAGCTGATCTACGCCAAGCACGAGCGCGGCTTCGCGCTCTGCTCGCTGCGGTCGCAGGTGCTGAGCCGCTACTACATTCAGGTGCCGCTCACGGATTCAACCGACGATTGGCCGGACGATGCGTTCTGGGCCGAGCTCAAACACCGCTTGCCGGATGAAATCGCCGCGAAGATGACCACCGGCCCGTCGATCGAGAAAAGTATCGCGCCGCTGCGAAGCTTCGTCGCCGAACCGATGCGCTACGGGCGACTGTTTCTTGCCGGCGATGCCGCGCACATCGTGCCGCCGACGGGCGCGCGCGGGCTCAACAGCGCGGCCTCGGACATTTATTACCTGTATCACGCGATGCTCGATCACTACAAAAAGGGTGACGATGCCGGCCTCGACGGATATTCGAAGCGCGCGCTCGCACGCGTCTGGAAGGCGCAGCGGTTTTCCTGGTGGATGACCATGCTGCTGCACCGCTTCCCCGACAACATTCCCTACGACGTCAAGCTGCAGGAGACGGATCTGGCGTATCTATTTTCGTCGGAAGCCGCGCTGCGATCGCTTGCGGAAAATTACGTCGGACTTCCCTTCTAACTTCACTTCCCTGCTTGTGCGCAGCTCGGCGGAGATGACCTCGCGCATTTTGGCGCTGGGCGAATCGTGCGTCTCGTGCTTTAATGCGGCCCATTCGAAGCTGTCGTTTAGGGGAGCGGCGGCAGCGCCAAAGGAGCAACACCTATGGATACCGAAAATAGGCTCACCCCTCTTCGCGTGGCGCTCGTCGTGGTCGGGCTCATTTTCATTTTCGGCGTGTATCCGTTGACCATCGTCTGGCCGTCGGGATGGGCGTGGCACATGGGCGGGCAGTCGATGTACTTGCAGATGATTTTGGGAATCTACGCGACGCTCGGAGTTTTCCTGCTGCTCGCGGCGCGCAACCCGCTCAAGAATCTGAGTCTCATCTGGTTCACCGTCTGGTCGAGCGTGGTGCACGGCGGAATCATGGCGGCGCAGTCGCTGGTCTACCCCGAGCATCGCGGGCATCTCTACGGCGACGTGCCGGCGCTGCTGCTGATCGCCATCGTGCTCGCAGTGCTCACGCCGCGCGGCGCGCAAGCGGCAGCGTAGCTGCGATTGCACCTCTACGAATTGCGCCACTGCCGTTTTGGCAGGAAACGCCGAAACGGCAAAGGGGCACGTGTAACTGATCGGCGATACGCCCGAATAGATTTTCGTTCGTAATGGGCAGCGACGCCGTCAGACGACTCGACGAAAAATTGCCAGGAAGCGCGCGCCGAGGAGCACGGTGCCATACGACGTCGCCATCGATCGGAAGAACCGCATTCTTCGCGCGCGTTTTCACGGGCACGTCACCGAAGACGACCTCGCGCATTTCGTCCGAAACGGGCACAAACATGTGCCCACACCCGGCCCGGTTGCGGCGATCGTCGACATGTCTGGCGCCAGCTCCTTCGACGTGTCTGCCGCAACCATCGGATTATTCGCCAAAGTTCCGCCGATCATTCCGGATCCGAACATGGTGCGGCTCATCATTGCGCCGTCCGGCGAAGTTTACGGAATGTCGCGAATGTTCGAGCTGCAGGCGGAGCACATACATCCGAATCTTCACGTAGTGCAATCCGAGCGCGAAGCGTGGGCGATCCTCGCGGTGCAGACTCCGCAGTTCGAGCCGCTTGAATTCGAGTAGGAACTACGATTCCTCGGCCCGCCAACCGCAATCTTGCTCGGTTCGCCCGCCCCACAATTTACATGCCTGTAACCTGAGCGCCTTGGGCGATTAACTCTCCCGCCGTAGCGTTCGCCTGTCCCAAGGCTGTTTTCAATTCTCAGAACGTGGTGCGGCGGCGCACTCGTCCCATCGGCGGCTTGAGAACCGCTCGCCTCCGCGCAAAATCGATGAAAGGAAATCTAATGAAAATCAAGACTGCAGTGAAATGCGCGCTTGCAGGCGTGCTGGCGGCCGCGTTGACGGCCGCACCCGCTCTGGCCAACGACAACGATTATCCGAAAGGCATTCCCCACCTTGATCACGTTTTCCTGATCATGATGGAGAACCACAGCTACCAGCAGGTGATCAACAATCCGAATGAGCCGTATTTGAACAGTTTGATCGCCAACAAGAAAGTCAATCTGGCCACGAACTATTTCGCCGTCGGCCATCCAAGTCTGACGAATTATCTGGAGATCGTGGGAGGCTCGAATTTCGGAATCCGGAGCGACAATGCTCCTAACTGGGGCAGCACCACCTGCTCTCCCAATCTCGCGACAGGAATCGTGAATGCGGATGACGATATCGCATTTCCTCCCGCCGGCATTCCCGCTGGCGTGGCGCCGGTGCCGGTCGACCTGGGTACCATTTGCCCGATCGCTGGGGTAGGTCACGATGCAGAAACGCCGGCAGTCGACTCCTGGAACGAAACGGAGCCCGGGACATTCAACTTCCTCGCGGATCTCGACGGAGTGAAATCGGTGCCTTCAGCGTTCGCAGTCGGGATGTCGATTGGCGATCAACTCGCCGAGAGCCGCCTGAGCTGGAAGAGCTATCAGGAGAGCCTGCCGCTCGGAAGTATTTTCGGCGTCAACTACAGCAACGGAACTGCCACTAATCTCTCGGACTTCACGAAGCTAGCACCTCTGACGACGAGCAGCATTCTGCAGCTCTACGCCGTGAAGCACAACCCGTTCGCGTATTTCGCCAGCGTGCAAAACGGGCGCTTCGCAAGCAACAGCCTGAACAACATCGTCGGCTTCGACGCTCTCTATAACGATCTGGCCACCGGAAGCGTTCCGTCCTTCGCGTTCATCGCGCCCAACCAGTGTGACGATCAGCATGGCCGCGGCAACGGCGACGCGTTCTGCGCGTTCGATTTCGGCGTCGACAATGGTTTTACCGCCGGCACCCAGGCCGGACTAAATCCGGGGCTGATCCAGCAAGGTGACGTGACCATTCAACGTCTGGTCCAGGCCATCGAAGCCTCGCCCGTATGGAACGAAGGCAACAATGCGATCGTGATTGTGTGGGATGAGAACGACTATAGCGGCGTTTTCGCGCAGCCCCACGGCCTGTTTCCGCCGCAGAATCAGAATCGGGTCGTGCTCACCGTCCAGACGAACGGAGGCGCTGCAGGCGTGCAAAGCGGCGTCTACTACAACAGCTTTTCGCTTTTGCGCTCGCTCGAGGCAGGATTCGGGCTGCCCTGCCTGAACCATGCCTGCGATCCGGGCGTCCCTGTAATGTCCGACCTGTTCGGCTTTAACAACGGCCGCAACGGCAACGTGCGTTAGGGTAACGACTAACGCGGCGGGCTTCCCGGCCGTTTACCGAACGATCGGTTCAAAAACCCGGTCCGATAGAAGAAAAGGCCCTGCGGGGCCTTTTCTTTTTTGGGGAGCGCGCAGGCGCGCGGTGCGCAGTGCTTGATCTCGCAGCGCTGGCGGCTCGTCGGCGAGCGAAGCGGTCAGCGCGCGGTCGTTTGTTTGCGGTTTCGCAGCGGACGGAACTTATCCCTTTAGGCGACTAGTCGAAAACTTAAGAGCTCCCTGTAGATCAATCGAACTACTGCACTTGAATGCGGAAAATGTTGCGATGGGAAGAGAGGCGCGGGTACGCATAGACGGAAGGATCCGACCCGATAAAAGCTCTGTCTGCCAAGCTAAGGCGCTTTCCCAGGGCCTCTGCGGCGGCATCGATGGACGGGAACCCAGCAGCCGGCAGCGCCTGCATCCAATCGGGCCGAAGCGGAATCACGTACGTCGTGTTGGGCAATTCGATGCCGTGGCGCGTGGCGTTCTCGTGGAGGTAAAGAAATTTTCCGTCTCTCGACCATCTGACGACGGGCGGAATCACGCCGCGCTCTTCTGCGCCGGCCGACGCGCAGCGATCGCAGATCACTTTGCGCATCGCGCCATCGCTCGAATACAGGACGACCGCCAACTGCTCCCAAGCTGCGACCCATTTTCCATCCGGCGAAACATCGTACAAATACACGACCGGACTCGGCACGACGCGCTGCAGCGCGCTGCCGTCCGTCTTCACGTGGTAGAGGTAGGGCACCGCAACCGTGTCGCCGCCAACGAAGTATACGTCGTTTCGGACGCCGAAGAGCGCGCGCACGCAATCGAGCGTCGTCAACTTGCGCGGCGGCGCGCTGCCGTCGAGCGGCGCAATCCAGACCGGCGAATGTCCCGCATCATCCAGCGCGATGAACACAATGCTCTTGCCGTCCGGCGAAAGGCTGTATTGCTCCATCAAGAATTCGGACAGGAGGCGATCGCGGGCGCCGCTCTCGAGATCGACGGCCCAGAGTTCACCGCTGACAAAGCCCCGGCTCGCACGAGAGCGCTGGAGGTAATACAAACGCTTGCCATCGGGAGAAAACGAAGGCAGGAACGCGTACCCCTGCGAAGTGATCTGACGGTCCCCGGCCGAATTGTGAAGCCAGATCGTGCTCTGCTTTTCGCCGACCGAGGTGACGAATGAGCGGCCGTCGGGCGCGAAGGAAATCCCCTGCTCTTCGGTCGCGCCGAAAGTGACCTGCTCGGGCGCGCCGTCCGGATAACTTTGGCGCCAGATGTGAAAGCCGTCGCCGGTGTCCGCGGAGAAATACATCCACTTGCCGTCGGGCGACCAGGCCGCGCCGGTGCACTGCGACGGCTGCGGACCGACGCGCTTTCCCGGATTGCTGCCGTCGAACGGTACGAGCCGGCAAGGCAGCCAGCTGGTGATGTCCATTTCAATGGCCAAGACGGATCGTCCATCGGGCGAGACATACGAGCGGTGCGCCATGCCGTTCACGTCGCTGGGGAGATATACCTGCCGCTGCTCCGCGCGGCTTTCCGTGGCCGTGAAGATGCCCATGTGGAAGCCTTCGCCCGTCCCAGCGGAGAACATGATGCGCGGCGTGCCTCCGGCGGTCGGCAGCCAGCTCGGAGTGCCCACCGTGAGCCAGTGGCTCGGCGCTCCGCCGAGGACCGGCACTGTCCACGCATCTGCGACCCCGACCGTCTAGGCGATGCGCGAGCCATCCGGCGAAAAGGCGAGCGGCCCCATTTTCGAGAGACCGTCGTGCGTGAGCTGCACGGGCTCGCCATCGGGCAGCAGCTTGACGTTAACCTCGCCGTGTCCGACGAACGTGGAGTCGCCGCGGATGAACGCCAGAATGCGGCCGTCCGGCGAAAGCGCCGGCTCCACGGCCGAGTCGGCGAAGTTGGTGAGCTGGACGTATTCGGTCGAAACATGGCTGGAAGATTTCCTGCCGCGCATGAAGAAAAGCACCGCGCCGGCCAGCAACACAACTACGGTGAGTCCCACGGCGACGGCGGCGATCTTCGACCGTCTCCCTTTCTCCCGCGAAGCCGGAGCCGCTGCGGTGATCGTGCTCGAATCCGATAGCGCCTCGAGCGCGAAGGCCAGGTCGGAAGCGGATTGAAAGCGCTGCTCCGGATTTTTTTCCATGCAACGGTGAACAACTCTCTGCGACGCGGGCGGCGCCGTGGGCACGAGCTGCGAGACGCCCGGAGGCTCCTCGTTCAAAATGGCGGTCATCGTTTCCGCGGAGGTCGGCTTCTGAAACGCCCGCTTCCCGGTGAGCATTTCGTAGAGGATCGCGCCGAACGCGAAAATGTCCGCGCGATGATCGGCCGGTTTTCCGCTCACCTGCTCGGGCGACATGTAGCCGACCGTGCCCATCACCGTGCCCGGGTCGGTCAGATCGCTGAGCGTGGCGGCGCTGGCTTCAGTTTCGCCGCGCTGCGGAAGCAGCCGCGCCAGGCCGAAGTCCAAAATCTTCAGCCGCCCGTCTTTGGTGACGAACACGTTTTCCGGCTTCAAATCGCGGTGCACGATTCCTTTTTCGTGCGCCGCTGCCAGACCGCGCGCGATTTGCACCCCGTAATCGATTGCTTTGCGAATCGGGAGAGCGCCGCGCTGCAAGGGCTCGCGGAGCGTGTTGCCTTCGAGCAGCTCCGAAACCAGATAGGGCACGCCATCGTGCGTCCCCAGCTGAAAGACGACCAGAATATTGGGATGATTCAGCGCGGCAGCGGCGCGCGCTTCCTGCTCGAAACGCCGCAGGCGATCGGGATCGGCGGAAAGAAACGACGGCAGGACTTTGATGGCGACGTCGCGCCCGAGCTTCCTGTCGCGCGCGCGGTAGACTTCACCCATTCCGCCCGCGCCAATCGCGCCGACGATTTCGTAGACGCCGAGCTGTGAGCCGGGTGTCAGGGGCATACGCGAGGCGAGGATTCTACATCAGAAGCTTCGGCAGCCCGCCACGTTCGCGGCGGCGTTTGTATCAGGTGCTAGGCAACAAAGCCGGTTTGCCCGTAAGCAGGCGCTGGGAAATGCTGCGGAAAACAAAAAAGCCCGCCGGCGAGTGCAAGCACTCACCGGCGGGCAATGGTTTACGCGAAGCGGTTTATCAATGACGACCGCTCGGCCAGCTCGAAACTGCTTGACGATGGCCTACGCGAGGTACCAAATCAAGAGGGATCCTTCGACTGCGCGTCCCGGCACGCCTGCGGCGCGCAACCGAACTCCGGGACGCTTCGCTCAGGATGACGAGCTTGATCAGCTCGTCACTTCTTTGCGGTTTTGCGGCGGCCGCGACGTTTCGTCGGACGCCCTTCGGGCGGCTCGCCGACGACTTCGGCGGTCCAGATCGAGGTGACGAACTTCTTCACTCCATGATTGTCGAAATCGATGGTGGTGCGCTCGACGTTCGACTCGGTGACCGTGCCAAGACCGTACTGCTGGTGGCGGACAGTCTGCCCCTCAGGCAGGATCTGCATGACGCCTCCTCCAGATTAGAAGCCTAGAATGACCGCTTGCGGGTCTGCCTCGCGGGCAGGCGCAGGTCAGAGAGCCACTACGCGTTCGGCCTGCAGGCCCTTGGGACCCTGCTTGACCTCGAACTCGACGGCCTGACCCTCGTTGAGCGTCTTGTATCCATCGGACTGAATCGCCGAGAAATGGACGAAGACGTCTTCGCCGGATTGTCGCTGAATGAAGCCATAACCCTTAGCCGCGTTAAACCACTTGACAGTACCTTGCTCTGTAGCCAATTCACTTGCTCCTAATTGATTCATAAGACGGCGGATCGCCGTCCAGAAGATTTTTGCTGCTTCTCTACCGCGGCCGTACAACAAAAAAGGCCGCCAGGGCGTGTGCCCGGCAGCCTCATCGTAGTGCAGTCAGCGACATAAGAGCAACAAACGCAAAGTATTTATAGCACAGTTGAAGGCCAAATGCAACGGCTCCAGGAGGGGGCGCGGTGCTCCAAATGGATGTTGCTAGCGTGAATCAGCGGTGCAGCCGCCTCGCCGAGGATTCGAGCCGAGCAAGACACCAGTTGAGGTGATGCGACACTTCGAGGCTACGGAAGCGGGGCGTGGTCCGGCCGTATATTGTAGAAAAAACCCAGGCGCAGTTCGATCGATGGGCCGTCAAAAGCGTCCGGCAGGTGATCAAAAGGCGCTGCGCTGCGAACTGCATCGATTGCAGCCGTGTCCAATTCTTTTATCTTCGAAGGATTTTCGACAATCGGAGGCTGACTCGTCAGCGTGCCGTCCTTTTGGATACCGAAACGGACGACGACCATCCCCTTCTCTCCCATCATGGCCGACTCCGGCATTTTCGCAAACCACTTAGCCTTGACGGCCGCAAGGAGATGCTTCTCGAATTGCGTGAAGTCCACGCCATTGGTCGGAGTAAGTATCTGAAGGCCATACCCGACCTTCGATCTGGGACGCGGCGACTCGACACTCTGCCCCCATAGGCAGCCGCAGGACACGCCAAGCAAGGCGATGGCTATCAGGAATCGCAGCACCGTTCGACATGACCTGGCAAGACTTCGTCGCATAGCCATTGGCCGCAGCGCCTTCGGGTATACCACTACGTCAGTTTCCCTGGCAAATAAAACGGGGCGAATGGCGGTGGCTGCGCCAGGGCAAGAGGTATTTCGCGTGTCGACCTTTGACCTCGCGCCTGAGCTCCCCGCGGGGTTAGGATCATCGCCGGCAAACCTCCGATACGACGACAAAGGAGAGACGAGATGAGGATTCTGAAGACCGGAATCGCATTGGTGCTGGGCTTCGTTCTGGGCGCGTGGCTCTTCCGCACGCCAACCTCTAAAGCAGCCGGCGGCTCCGTCTATGTGACAGCCGTCCCGATGGTCGACAAGACGGTGCGCGCCCCTGTGCCGGACAGCGACAACGTGGTCGGCTTTTCCTGTGTTTCGTCTGCCGGGAAATCGGATCAGTGCTACGTGCTGACGAGATAGCCAGCGGACCACGGCATGCCTGCGTCAGCGTTTCCCTTCCCGTAATGGCGTTTCGATGCGAGACTCTGCCCATGGGTGAATGTTTGCGTGTGCGCTCGATCGTGGCCATAGCGGCGCTGGGGTTGCTGGTGCTGCTCGCTGCCATCGCGTTGCACGTGTCAGCCGCGGCGGCGAAGGCGCGGGCGACGCAGACCATCTACGTCGGGCTGCAGCACGTGATCATCGACACCGATATCGGTGACGACATCGACGATGCGTTTGCCGTGAGCTTGGCGCTCAATTCGCCGGACCTTAAGATTGACGGCATCACGACGGCGTGGGGCGATACGCACTTGCGCGCGCGGCTCGTCAACCGGCTGCTGGCGCAGGCGGGCCGCAGCGAGATACCGGTTGCCGAAGGAATCGCGACGCACAGCAAGGCGCATTTCACGCAGGCGCGCTGGGCCGAAGGCGGCGCGGAGCCCAAGCAGCATGTGGATGCGGTCGATTTCCTGCTGCGGCAGATTGCGGCGCATCCCGGCGACATCACGCTGATCACGATTGCGCCGCTCACCAACATCGCGGCAGCGATCGACCGCGATCCCGCGACGTTCCGCAAGGTGCGACGAATCGTGATGATGGGCGGGTCGATTTATCGCGGCTATCTCGATCCGGGCGCGGGCCCCAATCCCCCTCCCGATCCCGAGTACAACATCGCGAGCGACGTCGCGGCGGCGCAGAAGGTCCTGCAGAGCGGCGCGCAAATCTACATGCTGCCACTCGATGCGACGCAGATCCGCCTCGACGAAGTGCGCCGCGGCGAGCTCTTCGCGACGGGCACGCCGATCACCGACGCGCTCACGCTGCTTTACCACCAGTGGGGCCAGCCGACGCCGGTGCTCTACGATCCTGTGGCGGTGAGCTACGCGATCCAGCCGAATCTGTGCACGATGAAGTTTCTGCGGATCGACGTGGATAAGGATGGCTACACCCGCGTCGGACAGGGCTCGCCGAATGTGATGGCGTGCCTGGCGTCGGACCGCGAGAAAGTCCTCGATTTCATCCTGCCGCGCCTAATGGCCTCGCCGAAGCCCGCGAGTTAAGCCGGCCGTTGGATTATTCAACATGCGCTGAATATTTCAACGCATGCGGCCTTACGCTTCCATGTTAAAACTCGCGCCGCAAGACGCATCTCGCGGCAATGGCGGGGTTTGCGTCCGGCGCGGCTACGACGGGCGATTGGCACGCCTCGTGCACATGCCTCCCGCGAAAGGAGCCAAATCGAGTGGCGACCAAGAAAACGACCGGCAGGAAGAAACTCCGCAAGGCGAAGAAGCTCAGCACCGTCAAGCCTCTGGTGAAGGGCTCCTTTTACGAGTACTAAACCGGCCGACTGGCAACACTCGCCGCAGCACACTCGCGGTGGGAGTTGTGGGGCACGGGATTAACGCAGGATCAACTGACGAGTTCCAAATCGGCCCGGGATCAAGAGCAGTCACTCATTTGAACAAGGAGAAAAACGATGGGAACCAAGAAAGCAAGCAAGAAACTCCGCAAGTCCACCAAGCTGAGCCCCGTGAAACCGTTGACTCGGGGAGGCAGCCCGGCGACTCGAAACCACTAGTTCGGTCAGAGCTTTGCACCATCCCTGGGGCGATTGCCCCCCAACGCCCCAGGGAGCACTCAACCGCGTGACGAGCGCAATGCCTTCTCGTAGATCAGGAGTGAATCAAATGGCAGCCAAGAAGCCGACGAAAAAGACGAACAGACTACGGAATGCCAGGCGCGTCGAGGCCAAGAAACCTCTGTCAAATCCCTTCCCGCCTGATCCGTGCAAGAAAATATGACAAGGAGGACGGACGATGGCCACGAAAAAGACTACAGGCAAGAAGCTGCGCAAGGCGAAGAAGCTGGAAGCAGTGAAACCACTCGTTCAAAAGGTGCGGGATTAAGAACGCGCGCCGAACGAATTTGTTCGCAACACCGCCCTGGGACGATTGCCCCCCAACGTCCCAGGGCGCCACAAAGCTTCAAGTAATAGGCCCTGGTTCCCGATTTGGACGGAGTCAAGAAATCGAGAGAGGAGAAGCACCGTGGCAACCAAGAAGTCGAAAGCAACGCATGGAAAGAGGTTGAAGGCTGCGAAGAAGATCGAAGAGCAGAAGCCGCTCACAACCTTTAGCGGTATCAGTATCACCAAGGGCACCGACGGAGCAAGCCCCAAGTAGGTTTCCGATTCGTTCGCTTGACCGGCAGCAGTGATACGCCGTGGGACGGTTGCCCCCCAACGTCCCGGGGCGCCACAAAGCTTCAAGTAATAGGCCCTGGTTCCCGATTTGGACGGAGTCAAGAAATCGAGAGAGGAGAAGCACCGTGGCAACCAAGAAGTCGAAAGCAACGCGTGGGAAGAAATTGCGGTCGGCGAAGAAGATTGGCCGAGTGAAGCCGCTGACGGTGGGCGTTGATCCCCTGAATCCGCAACCGCTACCGCCGTACAGGCACCCGGTCTAGCCCGTTCCCGTCATCAACGATTCGCCCTGGGACGCAACTCAAGCCCGCGCCCCAGGGCGTTTTCTTTTCTTGCGAAGCCTTTCCGTACGCGGGTCCGCGCATCGAGCCGCCGCGGCTAGAGCTGGGCGCTTCCGCCCAGGGAAGCGTGGGATTGCGAGGCCCGAGCTTCCTCCGCGCTATCCGGCGGCGCTGCAGGATGAGGCGAACGCGCCGGCTTGCGGCGCGCGCGAGGCGTTATTTTCCTTTGATATCCCCTTGTTTCTGGCCTGCGAGGTTGACGTACGCCTGCAAGGCCAAAGGCTTCTGGGGCTCGAGTTTCTTCGCGCCACGGAGTTTCGCAGATCGCTTCGGGGCCTTCGCGCTCTTGGTTGGCATGATGAGTTCCTCTCTTTGGAGATGGGGGCCCGGACCGCTCCTGCGGGAATGGGCAAGAGGGTAGCCAATCCCGAGGAATTTCGCAACCGCTCACATTCGGCATTGAACTGCAAGCGGGGCCCGTCTCCATCGAGAGGGAGCGGATTCAACAGAAGCGCGGCAGGCGATCTGTGCCGAAGAGAGATTCTTCGACTTCGTCGGTCGCGCGCAAACACCGCACGATGAGCATCGCGCCCGGCTCCGCTCAGGACGACGGTACGCGATGACACAAGGGCGATGGCCGGCACCACGCCAAGAATCCGCGCCGGGCACGATATATCGTGCCCCTACGAAGAAACGGCGGGCTGAAGCGCGAAGGCTTCGGCAAGGAGCTCGTAGGAGCGGCGGCGGTCGGCGTGCTCGTGCGTCATCGTGGTGATCATGATTTCGCGGACGCCGCCGGCCTCGGCGAGCTGCGTGAGCTGCGCGCGGACGGTCGCAGGCGAGCCGACGAACGACCGCGCGCGGTTGT
>Ga0187779_10000435_pt1 | contig 28194 bp, 22 predicted proteins | sample 1015_Q2_SP10_10__FD_132435 | JGI IMG/M metagenome (GOLD analysis project Ga0187779, IMG submission 132435) | Tropical peat soil microbial communities from peatlands in Department of Meta, Colombia - 1015_Q2_SP10_10_MG | ecosystem: Environmental > Terrestrial > Soil > Wetlands > Peat | place... | reverse complement strand
CCACAAATGAGAAAGCCGCGAGAATCATATACGACGACCGCTACGTGACCGTGCCCGATTCGCGCTCTGTTGCGCACGCGAATTCCGATCGAAATAGGTCCTGCACCCTCCTCGACGATATTGGTTTCGCTTCCTCTCCTCTGAGTTACCTCCCATCCCAAATAGGACACAGCTTCACGGGAAGACAAGCTTCCATCCGTCGCGTGCGATGCCGAGAGGATTGCGTGTTCGTAGGCGCCGATCACGGCCTCCGAGGGACCATCCAATGCAATCCGTCCTGCGTCAATCCACACGACCCGCTCGCAGAGCCGCCGAATCTGGTTCATCTGATGGCTGACGAAGACGATCGTGCGGCCGCTTTTCGACACATCTTGCATTTTGCCTAGGCACTTTTTCTGGAACTCGAGGTCTCCCACCGCCAGCACTTCGTCCACGAGCAGAATCTCGGGTTCAAGATGTGCGGCCACGGCGAACGCGAGGCGCATCTGCATGCCCGTGCTGAAATGTTTCAGCGGCGTATCGATGAACCGCTCCACCGCCGCGAAGGACAGAATTTCGTCGAACTTGTGCGCGATTTCCGAATTTTTCATTCCTAGAATCGCGCCGCTCAGGTAAACATTCTCGCGTCCGGTCAGTTCAGGATGGAACCCCGTACCGACTTCGAGAAGGCTTCCCACGCGTCCGCGAATCTCAGCGCAGCCAGTGGTGGGACGCGTAATCCGGGAAAGAATTTTTAGCAGCGTGGTCTTACCCGCGCCATTTCGTCCGATCAGGCCGACGACTTCACCTTGCCGGACTTCAAGAGATACATCGCGCAGCGCCCATAGGTGGCTTTCTTCACGAGCTCGCCCGCCGCGACGAAAGGGCGCCACGAAAGCGTGGGAAAGTACGTCGCGCAGCGCGCGATATCTCTCACGCTCACCAATCTGGTATCGCTTGCCCAGACCTTCCGCGTGAATCACGGCTTCGCTCATCGCTTACACGACATCCGCGATTGTTGTCTCCATCCTATGAAAGTACGAAACACCGGTGAAAAGAACAAGTATGACGACGCCCATTGACACGAAAAGCGAGCGTCCCGGTGCTTCGCCGTGGCCGGATAGCGACCAACGAAATCCCTCGATCACTCCTGTCATGGGATTCAATCCGAACACCCAGCGCCACTTCTCGGGCACCAGCGAACTCGGGTACGCCACCGGGGAAGCAAACATCCAGAACTGCACTAGAAAGGGCACCACATAGCGGACGTCTCGGTAGATCGCATTTAGGGCGGATAGCCACAGCCCGACACCAAGCGCAGTCAGCAGCGCTAACAGAAGAAACGCGGGCAGCCACAGGACCGCGGCACTGGGTCGCATTCCGAAATAAATCATCATCACTACGAACATGACAAACGAAACGCCGAAGTCCACCAGTCCGGAGCACACGGAAGAGAGCGGAAGAATCAGGCGGGGAAAATACACTTTCGTGACGACGCGTTGATTCTCCACGATTGTGTTCGTCGTATTCTGGAGCGACGCTGCGAAATAGATCCAGGGAAGCAGCGCGCTGTAATAGAAGATCGGATAGGGCAGTCCGTCAGACGGGATGTGGGCGAGCTTCCCAAAGAACAGCGTAAATACGATCATCGTGAGAAGAGGCTGCAGCACCGCCCACGCTGCACCGATCGCGGTCTGTTTGTAGCGAATCTTGATGTCCCGCCAGACGAAAAAGTACAAAAGCTCCCGATATTCCCAAACCTCGCCGAAGGGAATTTCCCACCAGCGAGCGGGGGGGGTGATTCGAATAACCGGAGATTTTTCGAGAGTTCGCGTTTGCGCGGTCGCGTTCACTGGGTCGGCCCTGTTCCTTCCGATTGTTCGGATTTCTTGATCTGGTTCACATCTTTCTGCTCGATCCGATCCATCAGCTCCCGCCGATGCAGGAAGTAGTTGCGCAACGACTCCGTGGCCTGTTCAGGTACAGCGGTTACCTGGTTTACCGCAGCCTCGCGCCACGAGATCGGTCCGCGATCGGGAATCAGGTGCATGCCCCACTGAAAGATTAGGCCCAGGTTCCATAATACGAGCACCGCCGTGCTGCCCCACGCCAAAATCGCCGCACGTCGTTCCTGCCACGCATGACCTAGCCAGTCAAAAGTCTCCGCCAGCCCCAAAACGAACAGAGGACTCAACGAGACGAAATATCGATTCCCAAACGAGGAATTGCCGTCCCAGGATTCGTAGCACCCAATCACAAAAACGTACACTGCAAAAACAACGATCGAGAAAATTCTCAAATTCCGATCGTTTCGGCCCAAGAACATGCCGGCGAGTGAAAGAATCAGGATGGGAGTCCAGCTGAAAAGGCCGTGATCGGCAGAGAAACACACTTTAAGGATGTATGGTGAGGTCCAGACCCACAAGTGTTCGTAGCCTGTCTCAAAGTAATTTCCGTAGATGACCTTTCTCGCAAGCAACGTCGGCAACAGCGCAACGACAAACGTAATTGTAAAGAGGACATTCTTGATGAATAACTGGCCCCCCTCTCTTGCAGAGTTGCTGCGCAAAGCTTTCCAGTATTCACCGACCGATTCGAACAATGGCATCAGCAGCAAAACTCCGTTGATGTAATAGACGTTCACCATCAACCCGCCGAGCGCTCCGAGGATCACCCACTGCGAGAGAGTTCGTCCAGCGCGCGTGCGAACCCAGTACCAAACGAAAAGCGCTACGGCGAAGGCTGAATGCGCATGCGACCAAGATGGATTGAAATACATGTACACAGGCAATGAACTGGCAAACCAAATTCCCAGCGTCGCAAGAAAGGCCCAGCGTTCCGCAACATAGTTTCGGGCCAGCCAAAACGATATGAGCAAACCGAGAAAGCCGTACGTCGCTGTTCCGAGTGCCATCGCGACGCGGTACGGTTTAGAAAAACCATCCGCGGGCACGTGACCACCTAGATGATCGTAAACAATCACGCCTGCGTGCGCGGTGACCAGAAATGGTGACCACAAGACCGCAGGACCGACGGAAAAATGGTTATTGATCCTTCCAGTAGCGGTGTATTCCTCGGGCCTCAATTGGCCATCCGCGTCGACCCGTCCCATCCGGAAGCTCTCGTTGGCCCGGAGCCAGTCCTGAGTGAAATCCAGCCGGTGTTCGACCAGAATCGAGCGGGCAAAGGCGTAGTAGCCGACGCCGTCGCCCCGGACCCATGGGTTGATCAGCGGCAGCGTAATGACGAAAAGGGCGACGAGGGCCTTTTCGTATTTTGTGAGCGTCAACAAGCGGCCAGTGTTTCCCCGCCGATCGTACGCGTTTGTCGATGGTTCACCGATCGGAGTTCCCACGTTCTTCGTATGAGACGCTGCGTGCGCCGCAGTGGCTGCATCGTCTCCGCATTTCTATCGGAGCGCATGGGACTGGCGACCAGTATTGTGATCGTCCCCAAAACTCCAGATCACTTTGCTCGCATGGTTACTTCCGCGCCATGCCGAGGACGCTCAGGAAAAAACTCGAAAGAACGATTTCCACACCCAACGTGAGCGAAACGAATCCGGGTATGACGATGCGAAGCGTTCTGTCAGGATCGAGTGGACCGAAATGGTGACTTCGCCAATAGCTCAAGCCGAAGATCCATGTTCCGGCGCCTACCAGCATCAATAGAGCGCCAAGAATCAGGCCTGTTTCGAGCGTTACGTATCGAAACAGTTTGCTGAGCTTTTCGTCCTCGGGCAACAAACGCTCCGAGATCGCAAAGAGCTTTGTGAAAACGGCGAAATTGATGGACTGAAACCCGATCAGCATGGCCATCGCGCCAAAAAGAAGGGTGTGATAGTCAAACGTCGTACTTCCAATCGTGCGCGGCCCGGGGAGGAGCCAGATAGACATCGAGACTCCAACGAGAAATAGAGCGATCCCCGGATAGAGGAATAGCCATCGCGGGCTGTAAAGCAAAAGAAACCTCAGATACCGCCATCCGTCACGCCATGTTCGAAGGTGGGGTGGCCGATCTCGTCCGTCGGGCGATAGCATCGTCGGAATTTCGGCAATTCTCAGTTTGAAGAGCGTCGCCTTGACGACCATTTCGGTGGAGAATTCCATCCCGGTCGTTTGAAGTTCGAGCCGGTCGATTGCATCCTTGCGGAATGCGCGAAGGCCGCACTGGAAATCCCCCACGGGACACCCGAAAAAAAGGCGTCCCAGCCAACTCAGAACCGGGTTACCCAGAAACTGGTGCAGGAAAGGCATGGCGCCGGGTCGAATACCGCCAAGGAACCGATTGCCCATTACGAGGTCATAACCGTCTTCCAGCTTGGCGATGAAATCGCCGAGTTGGGTGAAATCGTAGCTATCGTCGGAATCCCCCATCACTACGAACCTGCCGCGCGCAGCGGCGATACCTCCGCGCAGTGCGCTGCCGTAACCGCGAGTCTGGATCGGCACGACGCGGGCGCCCATCTGCGCGGCAATCTCCTGGGATCCGTCCGTGCTGCCGTTGTCCGCTACGATCACTTCTCCGTTAACCCGCAACCGATCTATCGCCTCTCTCGCCTTCCGAATACACACGCCAAGTGTCAGACTTTCGTTCAAACAAGGCATCACCACCGAAACATCCACCGAGTCAAACTGCATCTGGTGGCTTTTCTCAGTTTGGCGCGAAGCAGTCGGCGCGGGGGCGGATGAAGTATCGGACATCACACTGCTGTCCGATTCGCGCGGGGGACGGGTCGCGAAGGGAGTCTTGATCATGGCCGACACGTCACCAATGATACTTGATGTGGAATTTGCCGGATACGTGCAAAAACGCAAACAACGATCATCAAGTGAGTATAATTGATCTCGCTCGGCGTCTGACCTCGCAGCCACAGCGGCTCGCTGAAAATGGGAACAAGCCAACTCAAAGTATCGTCGCCTGCCTCGCAAGGGCCGACTGCCGGATGCATCACCGTGGATCCCTGGGAGGCTGCATATGTCCGGTTTGAAACACCGGAGCAAGAGATCAAGAAATTTCTGAAGCGTCTTGAGTTCCTTGGGGTTACACGCGTTCCGCGCGATGCTGATGTCGTCGAGCTCTTCTGCGGACGGGGCAATGGCCTTCACGCGCTTTCCCGCCTGGGATTCACGAACATAGAGGGAGTCGACCTTTCGCCGCGTCTCCTAGCCCTCTATAGCGGGCCCGCAAAATGCTGTGTAGCCGACTGCAGAAAACTTCCCTTTCTCGATCGGTCCAAAGACGTCCTGATCGTGCAAGGCGGTCTGCACCATCTTCCTACTCTGCCTCAGAGTCTCGACGAAACGTTCCGCGAAATGCATCGTGTGCTCTGCAAACAGGGGCTTCTGGTAATTGTGGAGCCGTGGCGCACACCGTTCCTCAAGCTGATTCATCCGATTTCGGAAATCCCGCTCCTGCGGCGCATCTCGGTGAAACTCGATGCCTTTGCGACAATGACTCATCATGAGCGGGACACGTACGAGCGCTGGCTGAATCAGCCAGACGTCATTCTAGGCGTTGCGCATTCACACTTCTCACCCGTACACGAGTCGTTCGCTTGGGGCAAGTGGCGCTTTGTAGGGACGCCGATATATTAGCGACGGGTCAAGTCGTGTGACGAAGCGCCAAACTGCCGATACGCAACCTTTCCTATTCCGGCGCAGCCACTGAAACGCGGCTCGCAGCCGGTGCGAGCTCAACTGGCACCCTCGTTCGAAGGTGCGCCGCAACTCGATCGATGATTTGCGAAAGCGGCGTGGCGGGGCGGAAGTTCGTCAGCCGCTCCAGCTTCTCGAGTGAAGGCACGCGGCGCGGCATATCCTCAAAGCCCGGTTCGTACGCCTGCTCGTACGGAATGTAGGTGATCGGCGACTCGCTCTTCGTGCGCGATTTCACCGCGCGAGCAAGGTCCTCAATCGTGATCTCTTCGTTGCTGCCGATGTTCACCACTTCTCCGACGGCCCGATCAGTTTCCACCAGCCGCACAATCGCTTCTACCGTGTCACGCACGTCGCAGAAGCATCGCGATTGCCGGCCGTCTCCATAGACCGTGATGGGAGCGCCTTCCAGCGCTTGCCGGACGAAATTCGGCAAAACCATCCCGTACCGTCCGGTCTGCCGCGGCCCCACAGTGTTAAATAGCCTCACCACGATCACAGGCTGTCGTCTTTCCTTTGAGTAGGAAAGCGCGAGGAATTCGTCGAGCGCCTTCGACGCTGCGTAGCTCCATCGCCCGATTGTCGTCGCTCCGAGAACCAGGTCGGCATTCTCGCGAAACGGAATTTTTTCGCTCTTGCCATATACCTCGGAGGTGGATGCAGTGAAAACGAGCTTCTTCTTCTTCGAAGCTGCATCCAGCACCAGTTGTGTGCCATAGACGTTGGTTTCAATTGTCCGCACCGGACTCTCAACGATTAGCCGCACTCCGACCGCTGCCGCCAGGTGAAAAACAACGTCCGATTCGTCGACGAGTTCGGCGAGCAACTGCTTGTTAGTGATCGAATCGAAAAAGTAATGGAACCGCTGGTGCGCCTTTAAGTGACGAATGTTCTCGACACTTCCTGTCGAGAGATCGTCCAGGATAAACACTTCGTCGCCTCGCGTGAGAAGCACATCCGCTAGATGTGATCCGATGAATCCCGCCCCGCCGGTTATGAGATGGCGCAACTGGTCCCCCTAATCCGCAGAATTTGAGTCTTCACTTGCACCGACGTGCAGCTCAGGACCTCTTCTCACGTCCTCGCCATAGCCGTAGCCATACGCGTAGGGATAGTACCGATACGAATAGTAATAGTCGGGCGCGCTCGAATCCACGGCATTGAGTACGACACCCAGCAATCGGCTCTTTACACCGGAGAGGAGGTCCCGCGTTCGAGTAAACGCCTCCTTCGGCGTTTCACCGCTCCGCACGACCAGCAAGACCCCGTCCGTCAGCGATGACAGAACCACCGCGTCCGTGGCCGCCATGATCGGAGGCGAGTCAATCACGACAAATTTAAATCGCCGGCGCAACTCCGCCAGCGCTTCCCGCATGCGATGCGACGAAAGCAAGTCGGCTGGGCTCGGCGGGATTGGACCGGTCGTAAGCGCGGTGAGGTTGTTGATTGTCGGATGCGGAATCAGAATCTCGTCAAGCGTGCAGACGCCCGCAAGGTAGGAACTCAGCCCCGAGTCTTTTCCGACCGTCAAATTCAACGCGCGCCGGACACCGGGTTTACGCAGATCGGAATCCATCAATAGCGTGCGGTCTCCCAGCTGCGCCAGCGTCACAGCAAGATTCACAGCGGCCGTAGTCTTCCCTTCGCGTGGAAGCGCGCTGGTAACCAGGATCGCTTGAGGGGGATGCTCGGCCTGCGAGAGCAATAGCGACGTGCGCAACGCGCGGAATGCTTCGGAAATTTGCGACTTCGGTTGGACGTAGGAAAGCAGCTCGACGCGCGGTCCGGCTCCTGCCTGAACGGAGGTCTCCCCGGTCAGCCGTGCAAGCTTACCGTGCTGGCCGTTCATCCCGGGCAGCGCTGGAACAACCGCCAATGAGGGAAGTCCCGTCAGCGTCTCGATGTCGTCCGGCGACTTCACAGTATTGTCCAAATACTCCCGGAAGATCGCGAGACCCACTCCTCCCACAATCCCGATCAGGAACGCCAGCATGATGTTGCGTGCCTTCTGCGGTCGCGAAGGACTCGAGGGTACGAGTGCCGGGTCAACAATTCGAATATTGCTGGATCGCAGTCCCGCCGTGATGCCAGCTTCCTTCAGTTTTTGAAGCAAACCATCGTAGAGCTGCTTGTTGGCTTCCGCATCGTGTTGGAGAATGTTATACTGCACGAGTTTTTCTGCCAGATCGTTGGCTTCCGCCTTCTGCTTGTCGAGAGCTTCCTGCAGCAGCGCCACGTGACTCTGTGCCGTGTTGTAGTCCTGGATGACCCCATCAGCGATCGTCTTGCGTGCTTTCTCCAGGTTGTCGCTGACCTCTTTCTGCTGGTCGAGCAGGCGCTGCACTTTTGGAAAGTTCGGCCCGTATTGATTGATCGCGTCCGCGTACTGCTCATCCAGATCAGCCTTCCGCTTGAGCAGGTCTTGGATCACGCCACTATCGCGAGCCGCTGGCAGAGCATCCACGTTGCCGGAGAGTGCCATGCGATAGAGTGCCTCTTTTTCGGCGAGCTCCGTCTGGGCGTCCGTTACGGCCTTGCTGAGGTCGCCGAGTTTCTGCGTGGTGATGTCCTGCTTTTCGTCGATCTGCCAGATTTGGTTCTCGCGCTCGTAGGCCAAACGCGCGTCTTCCGACTTTTCGACCTTGATCCGCAGTTCCTCCAGCTCGGAGGATAGCCAGTTCGAGGCCTGCGTCGTCGCGTCGTACTTGCTCCGGAAATTCGATTCGATGTAGTCCTGCAGATGGGCGTTCACCACTTGAGCTGCGAGCTGCGGGTCGTGAGCTTCGAAGCTCACCTCGATCAGTCTGCTGTTCGGCACTCTTTTGACGCTCAGCGACCCAAGGAAAGCACCTAAGATTGCCGGCCTTTTCGCCGCTGAACCCGCCTGGCTGAAATTGAACGGCGCAGAGGAACCTCCAAATTCCGGATACCTGGCCAAATCGAGCGACTTGATCGTCTGCAGCGCAAGCGTTTCGCTCTGCAGAATTTTCGTCTGGGTCTCGAGGTAGTTGTCCATGTCGACGAATTCGTCGTAGGCGTTTGCGTCCTGGAACTGAATCGTGTTCTGGGTCTCTCTGTCGACTTCTACGCGCGCCGTCGCTACGTACACGGGCTTCATCTTGAACGACGCGATGGTAACGACGGTCACAACGGTGAGCAAAAACGTAAGCACGAGCCATTGGTGCTTCCGCAGAATAATGAAGTAATCGAGCAGATGGGGCTCGCGAGGCACCTGATCCCATGGCAGCACGGTCGGCGCTGGAATGACGGTCAGCGGCGGATCAATTGCCTTGCGCTCGCGAATCGCAAATCGGGACGCGTCTTCCATTTAAGCCCTGTCTCTCACCCTTCCAATGCCGCTCATCCTGCCCCGGCGAAACTAGCTAGGGAATCCGGTAAATCGCTATGCTCGACCCGATCCCGACGGCGGCTTCCGTGCCCCGGGCCAGCGCCTTTTTTCCTCGGCTGTCTGGCACGTACAAAATGTCGTTTGATAGCAGAGGAACGTCGTCCGTCTTGTGATTTTGAATTTCCTTGAGGTGAACGGGAATTGAGTCTCGCTGGCCGGTCGCCGGATTTGTCCGCATGATCGAGGCTGAGTCCAGTTTCGCGAATGACGTGAAGCCGTGAGCCAGCGCAATGGCCTTGAGTACCGTAATCGGCTCTCCGTGACCTTGTAGGACGTACCCGCCCGGCTGCGCCACTCCGAATCCGAGTACGTACACGATTCCGGCCGGCGGCACTGTGACTGCGTCTCCGCCGTAGATTTGAATGTTGTAGACGGAATCTCCTGATTCGAGCAGATCCCGGAGGCGAATCGTGATTTTTCGTTCGTCCGGCGCGGGATCGGACTTTGCGCTTGCGGGCTCGGTTCTCGGCGTACCCGGAGGGACTGGACGCGTTACGATGATCGTGTCCGCTGCGGTGTCTGAGACGCCGCCTGCTGCCGAGAGAACCTCAAGCAAGGTCGTAGGCCGCGCCACCTGGTAAACCGTCGGATGAACGACAGCGCCCATTACCGATACCGGCGCGCTATTCTGCTCCTTGATGAAAACTGACACATTAGGGTGCGACACAAGCCCGTTCTCGATCAAAAGCTTCTCAAGCTTGGATTCGAGGTCGAATGAACTGAGGCCGGCCGCAGAAATTCGATCAGGAATGAGGGGGAAACTGATGTCGCCCGTGTCGCTCACTCGGACGTCGCGCGACAGCTCGGGAACGTCAAACACATCAATGTGAAGCAAATCGCCACTGCCGATGGGTGTGTCCACCGGATGAGCCCGCGCTAGCGCAGCGAGCTGCTCAATTTTTGCGTTCGTCTGCTGCGGAGTTTCGTACTTATCCTGTCCGTTGGCCGCCTGCACGCTTCCCAAAAGCAGGATAACCAACAGCCAGAAATGGTTCGCCCGAAACCAGTCCGAGACCCCGCGGACGGTATGAACCATCGCCAAAGATGACCCCAAAACACTATGGATGACGCCATGCATGGCTGTCAACCACAAGCTAAGGATGCGCTTGAATGTGCAACGGGCAAACTTGGCCTCTCGTTCGCCCCTCCGGATGCCAATCTGTGGTTCTCGGACTCAGCTCCCGGGCAGGCTTGCCGGAGAAGGGTTACCTGGCGTCCACGGCGATGCCGCTTGGCACGGCATTGCGCTCACGGTTGGAGATCCCCGGCGGCGAGGCTATCAGGGCGGCCTGCAACAAGAACAAAATTGCATTTGCGGGTATGTGCAGATTGAAGTCGACCAAACTGTGAAGCAGCATTCCGCCGACCGCTGCGATCGCGCCTGCATGGAGCGCGCGCGAAAAGTGCCCTTGCTCCGCTTGGAAATTCTTTCGCGCCTCGCGGTAAAGCAGCCAGAGGAAGGCCGCGCCGCACAGTCCTCCAAGGATTCCCGCTTCCGCCAGGGTCTCCATGTAGTCGTTATGGACGTGATCCACAAGCTTGCCGTCGTATGCGTTCTCATACTGCGGGAACACATCAACGAGCGTTCCGACGCCGCACCCGATTATTGGGTAATCCAGAAAAATGTGCGCGGCCCCGCGCGCCATGGATATTCTGCGGCCAAGCGTCACCTCGGGTGATTTCAACGCCGAAAACTTTGCAATCGCCTTATCCGCCCCTACCCATGCGACCAGCGCAAGCGCGATCAGCGCCAGGGCGCCCGCCGCGATCACGCGGGGACTCTTCCATGCGGCGCTTCGGCTCCGCGCCAGCAGTGCGAGGAGTCCGATTTCGAAAGCAAAGCCGATGATTCCGCCGCGCGAGCCGGAAAGCACGAGCGCGCTAACGGGCACGAGCGTCAGCAGAGCCGTCAGCGGAATCAGGTCCCGGTGCACGCCCCGGAAAATCAACATCGCAAGACCGGGCGGCAAGGTCAGCTCGACGAATCCGGCGAAATGGTTTCGATTCACGAAGGGTCCAAAGGGGTCGCCCTCGGTCTTAAGCGCATCGCTCCAGTAAATCTCCCTGACCGACGTGAAGTATTGAATGATTCCCAATAGCGACACTGCGAAACACAGTACGATCAAAAACCAGGCCACACCGGTCAGCTCTTCACGGGTGCGAAACACCTGCGTCGCCAGAAAAAACACGAGGAAATATGCCGCCAGCCTCAACAATTGCACGCGCGTCAGAAACGGGTAGGCCGTCGTATGAATCGCCAGTTGCAGCGATCCGACCGCGAGCAGTCCGAGCAGCGGCCAATCGAGCGGGCTCCAGTGAATCCCCGCGTTGGGCGATACCGCAACGATAATCGCCCACAGAACAAATAGCGCCGCGGCTCCCATTTCGATGGGAGATATCGCCCACACTTCGACGCCACCAAGGGCGAATACCGAACCTCCAATCAGGATGCAGAGTCCCATTCGTACCAGACTCATTTCGGCGATTGCTCCGTGGGAGTGCTTGATGGCAGCACCGAGATATCCGCAATCCACGCTGTTCCGCCGAGCTTGTTCTCAAACAGGCGGCTTGGGGTGCGAGACAGCCGCACCACCAGGAAATGCGTCCGTGGATCTGTCGTCAGATCCTGCTCAACCGACGTCCATGGTCGCGTGCCCGTAAAATTCTCCGTTAGGACGGGGTCGATATCGCCGTGATTCGGATCGGTAATCGAAAAGCGCAATCCGCTTTCGGTGGTAATCCCTTCCGTGCGCATCCATCCGCGAAAATGGTAGCCGCGTGCCGGCTCGACAGGCACATACTCTGCCGGCCCGACAAGGGTAAGGTTGCTGCCACCAGTAAAATCGAGTCGAACGGCTCTTGAAGCGTTCCCGGGCGGCCCGGAATCGAAGCCGATTTCCGCGCCCAGTACTTCGCTCCACCTCCAATCCAGTCCTCCATTCGAGAAATCGTGGGCGAAGTCTCCATTCCAGACCAGCGAATGATTCGGCGGGTCATCGTGTGGCATTCCCGCGGCACCCAAAGCCTCGCGCCAGACGCGGCCCGCATCATCTGCGCGGTCCTTGCGGATAAGCTCGTCGAGCAATGGAAACGACTCGGGCAGGGCCAGCTTTTGTTTGGACGTGACCAGGCGGTGCCAAACTGCGAGCGCGGGCTCGGCTTGGTTTGATGTCGCAAGAAAATCCACAGCCTGCATATATGCATCCGCGCTTGGCGGCACTAGTTGGTCGAGAAGCTCGTTTACGTCTTCCGTCGATCGCCACGCACGGGATATCGCAAGCGGCAAGAGCGTCGGATCGGCGTGGACGGCCTCACGGAGTTCCTCAAACGCAACCGGGTATTCCTGCTCGCGCAAGAGGAAATTTCCGTAGTGAAACGCAACCTCGCCGGAAGCCGGATACACGGCCTTCGCGCGCTTGTAAGCTTCCCGCGCCCGCGCGTCCTCGCCGGAGGCCTCATCCGCGCTCGCCAAATCCATCCAATAATGTGCCGACCGTGGATCGTCCTGCACTGCCTTCTGAAAATCACGGATTGCCAGCAGCAAGTCGGGATGAACGAAATCCCACTGGTGGAGCCTTCCCACGCGATCCCACGCAGAACCGTCGCCGGGCGTGAGCGTCGCCCCGCGCTCCATCAAATCGAGTTTTTCCGAATCGAGACGGTGGTTCGCGAGCCACAGAACGCTCGCCTGCGAAACCAGAATGGCGGCGGTTGCAATCGATACGAGTACGAGAGCCGAGCGTCCCGCGGCGCTTCCGAGTGGGATTTCCATCAGGCGGTAATCTGCTATGAGCCTTCGCTGTCGCGCAAGAATAATTTGCCAGTCGGTCGGGCGGCCTTCATCGATGGCCGAAGCGGTAGACCACGCCAACGGAAACGCGCTTCGAGGTGCTGTTCGTGAACGACTGCGTATTTGGAAAATAATTTGCGCTGCCTACATTGAATTCAATCAGGCGTACACCCCAGTGTTCTGAAAGATTCAGGTCCAGCCCTCCGCCGGCCTCCCATACCTCCACCAATGACGTGATCGAATTGGGGCCGAATTCGGAGAAGCGCGAAATGTCGTCTCGGTAGTAACCGCCGCCAAAGAAAAAGTGGCCGAACGGCGTCAGTTTCCGATGGCCCAATGGATAGATCTGCGGACCAACCACGAATGTATAGATGTGCGTGTCGCCAAGCAGGAGGCCCTGATTCTTGCCCGTGTCCGCGAATTCACCCGCGATGCCCACCCAGCGTATCAAGTTGTCGTCGAAAGACACGTACCATCCGTTCATGCCGATGCCGCCGGGCACGCCTACCTCCGGTCCGTTCGGCGAATAATACGTTCGGTGAGAATATCCCGCTGAAATCTCGAACTTCGGCGTCACGTAGGTTTTCTTCACCTTGACGGGATGGGTCTCTTGGGAAGAAGTCCCGCCCTGATCCGAGGGAGCTTGGTTCTGTTCCGTCGGCGCCTGATCCTGCGCTGTGGCGGGCAGCGCAAGCAATGCAAACAAACCGAAAAATACCGCTAGCTTCTTCATCTTCACAAATCTCCCTGGGAGTTCCAGTCTGCAGCGTCGTTGCATTGGAGGCCGCCGCTTCAGGCAGGGTTGGCTGGCCCCATTCCAATCGACATTTGCTTGATTTTCAGCCCAAGGAGGGTATCTCAGAACCGAGCCGGAGAAAAGAAAAACGGGCTGCCCCACTCGCTGAGGGATCAGGCGACGTGTCCCGCAACTGAGCGGCTGCGCTCGGCTTCGTTAGTCATATGCCGGCGCTCGATCAGTTCGCACAAGCGGTCGATTCGGCTCGCGTCTTGATGCGGCCGCAGTCGCACGATCGGAACGGATCTAACCAACCGGCCCAAAAGCTCGAACTCCTTCGCCCGCGTCTTTGCGTCAATCAGATTCGTCAGGTAGGTATTTGTCACCAACGCCAGGAGGCTCTCTTGTTTTGACGGTTGTTCCACACGCGGCCCGGAGTCGTCGGCGATCCGTTCGCCGAGCAAGTAGATCGCGCCCAGCGATGTTGGCTTTTCCTGGAATCGCAGGCGATTCTCCGAGAGAAGTAATTGCTTCTTGTCATAGTTAGGCGAAAAATCTGGCAGGCTGTTCGCCGGACCAAACAACATGCTTGCGGAATCCGCCCAGAGCCCCATGTAAGGATAGGCGGGATTCACGAAGAAGTTCCCACCCGATTCTGTGAGCGCGACGATGTCGTCTGAAATTACTGCATGCCCCCGTCGCGCAAGCGCCGCGGCCGTAGTAGATTTTCCCGCTCCCTCCACGCCGACGAACGCCACGGCCACAGTTCCAAGCGCTACCGCACTGGCATGCAGGCAAGTGACTCCGCGCAAGCGAAGTATGAAACCAAGTACGGGGCCGAGCAGATACGTTGCGGCGTCTTCGATCGTGGATGTATCCGGCCAGGCCGCCCAAATTCTATTTCCCGTGCGCTCCAGCAAGAAATTCACTCCATCGGCATAGTGCATACGGAGAAGCGAACCGTCGTCGATCTCCCAAATCCTTAGCGCGGGTACGCCCTTTTCCGAAAGGAGAGAGCTCGTGAACGTAATCCGGCCGCCGTCCTCTAAGCTGTCACGGGTGTCGGGACTTTCCTGACAACACACCTCGACATCTGGTGTGTCAAAGCAAGCTGACACGCATTCCAAGCCAGGGATGGACCGATTCGCGCGAAGATTCAGGCCGAAGACCGAGTACGACCAGGACATCCGCTTATCGTGTGGGTGTGGCACCTGTACGGAAGTTCGGGGGCCTGCCTCCGTCTCCGGACTTCGTCGTGCCTACGCTGTGGGTGAGATCGCCGATGGTGCCGTATACGATGAGTCGGGGAGGTTCATATGTTCTCTTAGGGTCCGGGCTTACCGGCTTATCCATTACGAACCTCCGCACTTAGGTTATACCGAAGTCCACGAGACGACTGCAACCAAAAGTTCAGGCAGTGGGCGCGAATGTCAACTCGGGCCTGCTCGGAACCACGCTCGCCAGTTATGGGAGACAGAACCCGCCGGTCGATGTATCGGTCGATTTCACCGCTCCATCGAATGCGATCCAGCCAATTGGCATCCGCCCTCCGCAATTTCTCGATCAAAGGATCGCCGGCTAGTGGAGTTTTCTTGCGCAATCGTATCTTCTCGGGCAGGTGTCCCAGCATCGCCTGCCGTACGAGCGTTTTTTCAAACGTCCACGGGAAAGGCGGAAGCGCAAGAACGTAGTTCACGATCCTCAAATCGAGGAACGGATACCGCACCTCTACCGGATACCGCGTCACTCCCGCGTTCTCCAGCTCGAACAATTGGCACCACTGCGGCAGCAGCATCGACGCGTGCGCACTCGGAACGACCGGATGCGGAGGAGATGCGCGCAACGCGGTACATTCCTTCCATCGCTCTTCGAGCTTCAATTCCTTCGCGAATTCCCGACCGATCCAGCTCGGGAACATCCGCCCGCGAGGCTCGTTTCGCAACGCCGCGCGCACGCGCCGCTTGATTCCAGGCCACACCGACGGTCGAGCCCGCAAGTACTGCAGCGAATCCGTCGCCAATCGCCGCCATTCACGCTTTTGAAGCAGATGCCGCACATACGGCCGCATCTCGAAAACCATTAGGTTGTCGATGCCTTCACCCGAAAGCACCACACGGCAGTCCTGCGAAATCACCTTCATGTGGTCGAGCAGGCCCACAAGAAACGGATCCTCCACGGGCTCAGGCCACGTCACCTCCGGATCGTCCCACCGGTCGAACAGCGGCAGCTCGTCCATCGGCAGACATCGAATCGGGATGTGCAGGAACTCTGCTACTGTGCGCGCATGCTCTCCGTCACGGTCCGGCAGCAACTTTTCATACGTGACCGTGTATGCGCGAAGGTCGACCGCCGCGCCCGGAGTTGCGGAATGCTCCCGCGCCGTCGCCGCAACGGTTGACGAGTCGAGTCCACCGCTCAGCAAGATCCCCGCGCGGCTTGTGCGAAGCCTGTCCGCCACAGCGGCCTGAAGCAGGACCTGAAAATGCTCTACATACTCGTCGCCGTGGCGATAGCGGATTCGCCCATCAATGGGAGGAGCCCAGTAGCGCTCCAGTCGCAGGTGGCCTGGCGACACAGACAGAAAATGCGCAGGCGGCAAGCGGCGAATATCGAGAAACGCAGTCGTCCCAAGATCGTAGTTTGTGCCAAAGAGAAGAAAATCCGCTATCGCTACATCATTTAGCTCCTCGGAAATCTCTGGGACGAGCCGAAGGCAGCTCAGCGTGTTGCTGAAAAAAAACGAGTCCCCCAGATCCGAGTAGTAAAACGGTTTCAACCCGAAATGATCGCGGGCGCAGAAAAGCGTTCTTTCGCGCGCATCCCAAATCGCGAAAGCAAAATCGCCCCTCAGGTGTTCAACACATTTCTCTCCCCACGCGGCGTATGAATGCAGGATCAGCTCCGAATCCGGCGCCCCTCGCCGGCATCTCCCTCCCGCAGACGAGAGCTTCGACTCGAGTTCCGTCCGGCAATCGATCCGCGCATCGGCAATAATCCAGTAGCGTCCGTCGAGGTTGGCTGGTTGGCGTTCACCGAGCGACTCGCCCGTCGTTCGCAGCATCGCATGCCCGAATCCAACCGGCCCGGCGGCCCATACCTCGCGCGCATCGGGACCACGGAATGCCAGAGCGTGCGTGAGCGAGTCGAGCAACGATCGCTCCACTGCCCCGCCATCTCTCCGGACAATCCCAACGATGCCGCTCAAGGAATTTCTGTCTCCATAGGCAGGATCGGACGTTCGAATGGAGCAAAGTGAACATGCTGTCCTTGATCCTGGTTCAGCACGGTTCCGCTAAGCTCCACCCAGGCGTGCGCTTCAAGCCGCCCTTCATTCTTGCGAGCGCCGATTCGCAGCGCGGCAGGAATCCCGCGCCTGTGAAGCAACCAGCAAAGCGCCAGGGATTGCTCCAGGCAGTTCGTCTGCAGGAAAAGATGCCGGGCCGTCGACTGCTCAAATCGCGCAATAGTCTGGGCCGAACCCAGCGCGGCAGATTCTCCCGTGCTCGCCCGCTGGACCGTTCCAGGCGCGAGCCGATCAAGCACGCGTCTCCAGCGGCCGTATCCCGCCACTCGCAGACCAATCCATGTAGCCGTCAGCGCCAGAGCAGCCTCTATGACCACACCGCGTGAATGCGCGCTGAGGTTCCAGAACCTGCGCCACGTTTCTAATTTTGCTTTCAACCCTGCACCCCGAAGAAAGTCGCGCCACATCAGCACGATGGCCCCTTGGGCTGGGAAGGGCGAGTCCCTAAGGGCCACGAGGGACCGCCCGGATTTGGCGTTGTTGACTCTAGCCGGCCGCCGCGCTGCTTGCTTCGATCAGTCCCTCGGCCGACATCTCCTCGAGCAATTCGAGCAGATCGCGCTCGCAGCGATCCGCCGCGACATCATATTCTTCGACCAGCGCATCTCTCAGCTCTGCAATACTTCGAGGCTTCTGAAGCAAATTCCAGATGCGTGTGCCGACAGGATTCAATCCGTAATAGATGGCGCTATTGAGACTCAGGATGGCTGACTCCTCACCAAGAGGGCAGGAAACTTGATGCGGTGAGGCCACTACAATCGAGTGAAGCGAAAGGCCGATCGCCATTTCCGCCGTATGTCCCCTCAGGACTGGGCAGGAGCGCTCGCCGAGACAGATAATTTCGCCGCGCGCCATCCGCGGGAACTTCCTCGCAAATCGATTCCCGCCGGACACGGTGTATTCTACCGGGGCCTGCTGATGGCCGCAATATCCGATGAGGCTAAAATGAAACTCCGGGCTGTTCTCGCCTTCGCATGGATCTTGGCTTTCGCCGCGTCTTTGCTGCGCGCGCAAAGCGAAGATCAAATCCGGCATCTGGCGCACGACATTTTCCAGCAGCTCATAGAGACCAACACGACCGAATCGTCCGGCAACACCACGGCAGCTGCCGAAGCCATGGCCCGCCTGTTCCGCGATGCCGGATTTTCAGAGAGCGATGTCCGCGTGCTGATACCGGACCAGGATCCTGGCAAAGGCAATCTCGTCGTTCGGATGCACGGCTCGGGCGCTCGCCGTCCGATCCTCCTAATCGGCCACCTCGACGTGGTCGAGGCCCGCCGTGAGGACTGGTCGACCGATCCCTTCCGCTTCATCGAAACGGACGGTTACTTCTACGGCCGCGGCACGCAGGATATGAAGGACGGCGATGCGATCTGGGTAGCCACTCTGATTCGTTTCATGCGGGAACGTTACCACCCCGATCGCGATCTCATCCTCGCCCTTACGGCAGACGAAGAAACCGGAAAACTTGACGGCGTCGATTGGCTCTTGAGAAATCACCGCGACCTGATTGACGCCGAATTCGTGCTGAACGCCGACTCAGGCGGCGTCGTCACCGACAAGGGCAAGCCGGTGAACGTCTCGGTCGAAGCGAGCGAAAAAATCTACGTGGACTATCAGCTCGAAGTGAAAAATCCCGGCGGGCACAGCTCCTTGCCCACGCGCGATAACGCGATTTATCACCTTGCTGATGGTCTGGCGCGACTCGAACGCTATCAATTTCCCTTCGAGTTGAACGAGGTGACCCGCGCCTACTTCCGTCAGATGGCAGCCACTCAATCGGCCGAAACCGCGCAAGACATGCTCGCAATTCTGCAGTCGCCGCCGGATCAGCCTGCCATTTCGCGCCTCGACGACGTTCCCAAGTACCACGCCACCATGCGGACGACCTGCGTCGCCACGCGTCTCGACGCCGGCCACGCGAACAACGCTCTGCCGCAGACTGCCCGTGCAGTCGTCAACTGCCGCATTCTTCCCGGCCACACTCGGGAGGAAATTCGCCGTAAGCTCGTCGAAATTTTCGCCGATCCTCAAATAGCTGTTCGCTACATCGATCCAGTCGGACAAATCCTCGACGCGGCGCCCAGCGAACCGCCGCCTCCCAAAGTCACGCTCCGCCCCGACGTCATGGTCCCGCTCACCAAGGTATCGAGTGAAATGTGGCCGGGCGCTCCCGTGATTCCCACCATGGCGACGGGTGCGAGCGACGGCATCTTGACCGAAGCCGCCGGTATGCCCACCTACGGAATCTCGGGAGTGGCTATCGATTTTGACGATGTCCGCTACCATGGACGCGACGAGCGCGTTCGCGTGCAATCCTTCTATGATGGCCTGGAGTTCTACTATCGGTTCCTCAAGCTGCTCACGTCGGAGCAATGACGCCGTGATGAAGAGCGCGAATCCATGAGCTGGGTGCGCAGCCTGCTGGTGGACGCGTCGGAAAGCCGGTGGCTCCGCGAACACGCGCCGCGGCTCGGTTTTGTTCGCAGGGGAGCGGCGCGATTCTTGCCGGGCGAGGACGCTGACGCAGCTATCGCCGCGGCGCGCCGCCTGGCCGCAGACGGCGTTTCGACACTGTTCACACATCTTGGCGAAAATATTCGCGACCGCGCCGAATCAGAAGCCGTGACGCAGGGATATCTCGACCTGCTTGATCGCATTCGGGCCGAGGCCCTTTCGGCTGAAATTTCCGTAAAACTCACGCAACTGGGCCTCGATCTCGATCGCGAGCTGTGTTTCGCGAATCTCTCCAAACTTCTCGATTACTCGGCCGGCAGGACCTTGTGGGTCGACATGGAGCAAAGTTTGTATCTCGATGCCACGCTCCAACTGCACGCGCGCGCGCGGAGAGACCATCCGAATGTCGGGGTTTGCGTCCAGGCATATCTTTGCCGGACGGCAAAGGACCTCGAATCGCTAATCTCGATGGGCGCTGCGGTGCGTTTGGTAAAAGGCGCCTACAACGAACCGCGCGAAATTGCCTATCCGAAAAAAGTCGACGTCGACGAAAACTACTTCCGGCTGGCGCAGCAGTTATTGGGACCCAACGCGCGGCGCGCCGGCGTCCGCGCCGTGATCGCCACGCACGACCCGAGGCTCATCGCCCGCATCAGCGACTGGGCTGCGCGCGAGGGCCTCCCTCGCAACCAGCTCGAATTCGCCATGCTGTATGGCATTCAGCGCGCCGAACAAGTTCGACTCGCACGCGAAGGCTATCGCAGCGACGTCCTCATTTCGTACGGCACGTTTTGGTTTCCCTGGTTCATGCGCCGCCTCGCCGAGCGCCCCGCCAACATCTTTTTCCTCGTCCGAAATCTGTTCTCCCGCTAGCTTGGCGGGAGGCCTTACCTTGGACGATTTTTTGTTGAAACCACAGGTGGTTGACATCCGATCCGGATTTTCTTGTAGAATTAGTTGTTATCCTGGAAGTGTGCTCGCATCCCTACGAAATTAGTCTTTCGCCATCCCTAGCCTCCGTTCCCACCGAATGCAATCCTTGCCGCGCTGAATCTGATCGACGAGAGTTGCCGCAAGCACGCCGGTCTCACAGCGTGTGCAAATACCCCATCAAGTCGTCGAGTTCTTGCTGACTGATCGCCTCGCCCATTGGCGGCATCATGTTGCGTCCCCCGATGATGGTCTGCTCGACGAATCGGTCGTTCGCGGGCAGTCCGCTCGGCAGGAATGGTTTCCGGAAAAGGTGTTGGAGACTCGGCCCTTTGCTTCCCGACGACGTATACGCGCTATGACACGCCGCGCAATTTCGCTCGAAAACGCGACGCCCGCTCGATTGTTGCGCGTTCAGCCCCAGCTCGGCGTCCGACTTCGGCGCGGGCTCGCCGCATCCCGTCACCAGTAGCAGAATCACGCACGCGAAAATTGTCCTGCGTCTTTTCAAATCGCAATCATACTCAGCGCCTCGCGCGCGGTACACTGCAAACACATGGTCCACATTTCATCGACGGACCGAGTCTTCATTCTCACCGGTGCCGGAATCAGCGCCGAAAGCGGCATCCCGACGTTCCGCGGCGCGGGAGGTCTTTGGCGAAATTACCGATTCGAAGAGGTCGCGTCTCCGCATGCATGGCGTCGCGATCCGCAGCTTGTGTGGGAGTTCTATTCGATGCGCCGCCGCGTTGCGCTAGCGGCGAAACCCAATGCCGGCCATTTCGCCCTCGCGGACCTCGAGCGCGGATTGCAGGAACGCCTGTTCCTTTGCACGCAGAATGTGGACAACCTTCACGAGCAGGGCGGATCGCGCAGCGTCGTCCACATGCACGGCGAGCTCTTCAAGAGCCGGTGCGACCGCTGCGATCGTTCACCGTTCGACGATCTCGATATCTACGAGCCTGCCCGCCCTGGCGGGCCGCCCTCTCCACTTCCCAGATGCGACTGCGGCGGCCAGATTCGGCCGCACATCTGCTGGTTCGGCGAAGTGCCCTACCACCTCGACGAAATTGCAGAGGCGCTTAACAGGTGCACCGTGTTCATCGCCATCGGAACTTCAGGCGTCGTCGAGCCTGCGGCCAGCTTTGTCGCGCACGTTCGCGGGCGCGCCCATACTTTCTACATCGGCCCCGAACATCCCGCGAACATCTCTGCCTTCACACAATGTTTCCTCGGCAAATCCGGCGAGCTCCTGCCCAAAATGTTCCGTTGCGAATGAAGTGCGGTCAGTCCGGGATGCCGATACGCTTCACCAGCGCGTCGAATCTCGGATCGTCGCGCAGGCCTTCGAAGGAGATGAAATACTTGTTCCACGCCAGGAACGCCGCATGCTGTTGAAAGGCCTTTTCCAACCACTCGAAGGCCGCATCTTTCTCACCGAGGCACGCATGCACGGCCGCGATCCAGAACGCCGACGCGCCATCGGGTTTCAAATCTCCCTCAACTTCCTGCACGAGCTTGCGCGCCTGTGCCGTCTCGCCCAACAGTGCGTACGCGGCGGCCGTGTGCAGAATTATGGCCGGGTCCTTCCGGTTTAACCTCAGACTCATCTCGCATTGCTCAATGGAGTTCTTGTATTGCCCAGCGGAGGCGTACGCTTGGGCGAGAACCCCGCGAACTTGGCGGCTGCCAGGGGCAATGTCCACGGCCCGGCGCAACTGCTCGATGGCTTTGTCAAACTGCCGCGTGTGGAAATACAGGGTACCCAGCGCAAACCACGACAGATAATCTAGGGGAGCCACCTCGACTGCGCGCTTTCCATACGATATGGCTTCTTCGAGCCGCCCTCGGGCATGTTGAGTCCAAGACAACAACACAAACCCCAAACCAGAATCCGGGTTCAGCTCCAGGCCGCGCCGCGCCTCGCGTTCGGCGCGCGGGATGTCCCAGTTTTGAAAGAAAAGGCCGTACCCCAAACACACGTGCGCGTCTGCTAGCGTGTCGTCCAGTTCCACGGCTTTCTTCGCTGCTGTCGTTGCCGCGGGATAGACTTCCCTCGGATCCGCGTACCCGAAAAGGCCTAGAAAGACGTAGCCCAAACTCAGATACGCATAGGCTGCGGCGTACGTCGGGTCGATCTGGACAGCCTTCTCGCAAAGGGCGACTCCCTTTCGCACGCCGTCCGAAGACATTCCGCTAATGAACGGCTGTGCCTGCAAGACCAGACGGAAGGCCTCGTTGTTCTGCGTGGGACGCTTGCGGAGTTTCTTCTTTTCCTCGCCGGTCAGTTGCAGGCGCAGCTTCTCTGAAATCTCCGTCGTCAGCTCCTCCTGCAACGCGATGAGATCCGTCATCTTCTTGTTGTAGCGCGCGCCCCACAGCTGCGCCTGCCGATCGACGTCGACCAGTTCAACCGAAACGATTAGATCGTCGCCGCGCTGGACCAATCGGCCCGCCAGAACAGCTCGAACGCCCAACTCACGGCCTGCGGCAAGCGGGTCGACAGTCGGCCCGCGATGGCGAAATGCCAGCGTCCGTGGAACCACGCGTATCTTTCGAAGCTGCGACAGCGTGTTGATCAGTGTTTCGGCGATTCCGTCGCTCAAATATTCCGTATCAGAATCGCCACTCGCGTTTTCCAGCGGTAGGACAGCCAGCGAATCGATGGCTCTGGCTTGCTTACCGGATGAGGGTTTCTCGCCCGATTTTGCAGAGCGCTCAGCCGCAGATGGAGATGGAACATCCACAGCAACACGATTCGACCCGACATTTGGCCCCGCGACGCCGGCCGGAATGCCCAAATCGCGTTTCAACCGCTGTAAGTCCGCTCGCATCTCGGAGGCATGCTGATACCGCAGCGCGCGGTCCTTTTCGAGGGCTTTGTTTAGGATGCGCTCCAGCTCGCGCGGCAGCGATGGATTCAACTGCACGGGAGACGGTGGCGCGGCGTGCAGGATGGCGTCAAACAGCGCTGCTGACGTAGAACCCGAAAATGCCTGGCGGCCCGTGGCCATCTCGTACAGAACCACTCCGAAGCTGAAGAGATCGCTGCGCGCGTCGAGTTCGTTTCCGAGCGCCTGCTCGGGTGACATGTACGCGACCGTGCCGACGGCGATGCCCGGGCTCGTCAGATGCGGATCGTCGCGTTCTGTTTGCCCTTGCGTTGTCGCGCCGAGCGCGCGGCTCTTCGGCACCTGCTTCGCCAGTCCGAAGTCAAGAATCTTGGCCTGGCCCCGCTCGGTGACGAAGATGTTCGCGGGCTTGATGTCGCGGTGCACGATACCCTTCGCGTGCGCGGCGTCGAGTGCATCAGCGACCTGCACCGCTATTTCTAGCAGCACATCGACGGGCAACGGCTTCCCCTCGATGCGCTGCCTCAGCGTATCGCCCTCCAGTAGCTCCATGGCGATGAAGCTGTGCCCTTCGTGTTCGCCGATTTCGTGGATCGTGCAAATGTTCGGATGATTCAGCGAAGCAGCCGAGCGCGCCTCGCGCACGAAGCGCTCCAGGGCCTGCTTGTCCTCGGAAACCTCTCCAGGCAGAAACTTCAGCGCGACGCTCCGCCCGAGCATCGTATCTTCAGCCTTGTACACAACACCCATCCCCCCGCCGCCCAGCCGCTCGACGACACGGTAATGAGACACGGATTTTCCGACGAGTGAATCGGGCTCTGGCACGGTGGCGGAATCTTACGGGCGCATCGCAGGAGTGTCAACGATGCTACGGGGTCGCGAAGGCTACTTAGTGGATTCGTCCTTTTCGACCTTGCCGTCGCGAACGCGAATGATCCGGTGGGCGTGCGCTGCGATGTCGGCTTCGTGCGTCACGAGAATGATCGTGTTGCCGCTCTGGTGCAGTCGCGCGAAGAGCGCCATGATTTCTTCGCCGGTCTGCGAGTCAAGGTTTCCGGTGGGTTCATCGGCAAGAAGGATTGAGGGGTTGTTTACCAGCGCGCGCGCGATCGCGACGCGCTGCCGCTGGCCGCCTGAAAGTTCGTTCGGCTTGTGCATCATGCGGTCGGCCAGATCGACCTGCGTGAGCGCCTTCTTCGCGCGCTCGATGCGTTCTTCCGCGGGCGTGCCGTTGTAAATCATCGGCAACTCGACGTTGTGCAGCGCCGTCGCCCGTGGCAGCAAATTAAACGTCTGAAATACGAATCCGATCTCGCGGTTACGGATCGCCGCCAGTTCGTCGTCATCGAGCTGGCTCACGAGTCGCCCGGCAAGCCAATAGTTTCCGCGCGTCGGCGTATCGAGGCAGCCGATCAAGTTCATCAACGTCGATTTTCCCGAACCGGAAGGCCCCATGATCGCGACGTACTCGCCCTTGTGGATCACCATGTTCACGCCCCGCAAGGCGTGCAGTTGCTCCGTCCCCATTTCGTACGTCTTCCAGAGATCTTCCGTCTGAATGACGATACCGGCATCGATCAGGTCCTGGCGTACGCCCTGTGCGCCGGCTTCTTCAACAGCCATGTGCATTGGACTCCCCGGTCGATGCCGCGTTAGCTGGAGGTCGATTGATCGGTCTTCGGCGCTGAATTGTCAATCTTTACCGACGCGCCTGATTTCAACGAGCGCAGCGCTTTGAAACTCCCCGTGACGATCATATCTCCTTCGCGAACTCCGTCGGTCACTTCGATGTCCGTCACCCCCGTGATGCCGGTCTGTACGGGGACGAACTGCGCCTTGCCGTTTCGCACGACGAACACGCCCTGTATCTCGGTCTTCTGGCTGTCGCTCTCGCTTTTCGCGGCTGCCAGCGTCACGCTGCCGCTCGTTCCATCTTTCGCTTCGTCGAGTTCCTTTTGAGTCCGCTCGGCGAGCGCTTGAATGGGAATCGTCAGTACGTTTTGTTTCTGCGCGGTCTGAATCTTCGCCGTCAACGAGAGTCCGGGACGCACCGAAACCGGTGGATTGTCGAGCGTGATCACGACCTTGAAGTCCCGGGCCTCCTGCGTGTTTGCCGTGGTTTCAGTCATCGCAGCCGCGCCCGTCGTCCGCAGGATTGCGAGTTCGCCGACTTCGCTGACGTGCCCCTTGAACGTTTTGTCGGGGATCGCGTCGATCGTCACATCCGCGGGCTGCCCGTCCTTGACGCTTGTAATGTCGGTTTCGTCCACTTTCACTTCGGCGGTCACCACGCTCATATCCGAAATCGTCATCAGGAAGCTGCCGCTGGCGTTTTGGATTCCTGGCACGACGTTCTCGCCCACGCGCACCGCGATATAGCTCACAATGCCGTCGATCGGCGCGCGGTAGGTCGTCTTGCGGAGCACGTCCTCTTGGTGCGTTAGCACGGCGCGGGCCTGATCCAGATTGAACCGCGCCTGATCGCGCGTCGCCATACTCGAATCCAGTTGAGCCTTCGCCGCATTGAGCCCGGCGACTGCGCCGTCGTATGTCGACTTCGAAGCGTCGTAATCCTGCTTGGAGATTAGCTGTTCCTTGAAAAGCTGTTGCGATCGCTGCCAGTCGAGCATCGCCTTGTTCAGATCGGATTGCCGCTGCGCCACCGTCGCGATCGCCGAATCGTAGTTTGCCGACGCGCCCTTCATCGCTGCGATGGCCGCATCGATGCTCGCTTGCTGCGCTTGCACATCGGCTCCCGGCTGGACACTCTCGAGGTGCAGCAATACGTCGCCCTTTCTGATGTGATCGCCCTCGTTCACGGAGATGTCCGTAATCTTGCCCATGCCCTCGCCGAGTATGTTGGTGTAGTTCTTCGGGCGAATCTCACCCGAGGCAGTCACGAGCGACGTCAAGTCCCCCCGAGCCGCGCGTCCCGCCTGTACAGTTACGACGTCCTGATTGGACTTGTAGACGCTGAACCAGGTCATGCCCCCCAGGACCACGACCACGCCCGCGCCGATGCCTATCTTCTGCCACGTCTTCATCGCCCGACCTCTTCAGTTTGACGGTCCGAATTGACAAAGGTACGCTTCACTTGATACATACGCCTAGGCGCGGTGGAATGTTTCTCGGCTTGAAGGCGAGGACCGAATAAGGACGGTATTCCGGCCTTATTTCCTATTGACCAGCGTACCCACGTTCCGAACGCTCAAACCTCACGCTCGAAGACCACCCACACGACGTTTCCGCACACCATATTAATTCGACACCGCCTTCCAAGAAAAGGGGAATAGTTAACCCAAAAATCACCTGCAAACCGCGCTCCTTGGCGCTTGGGGCAAGCCAAAGCAACCCTTTGGTTACCAGGCGATTCCAACCGCCCAAGAGACAGCCTGTGGGGGAAACACTGATTGACCTGTACGAACGTACAGGTTAAGATTCGCGATTGGAAAAGGTGGATTTATGGGCCATCCTGCCAGTACCTTCCGACGCCTTGGTATCGCTGTCGGATTACTCTCTCTAATTTCCGCTTATGCCTGGGCTGTGCCAAAACAGGAGGAACAGGCCCAGTCCGATCAGCAAGATCAGACCGCTCAGTCTGGCAAGAGCAAGAAAAACCAGAAGAACGCCAAGCCGAAGAGCCAACGCGACCTCTTCAAGGAACTCGACAAGCAATACCAGAAATGGCTCAACGAGGACGTCATCTATATCATCACACCCGAAGAGCGCCGCGCCTTCCTCCACCTGAGCACCAACGAAGAGCGCGAGCAATTCATCGAGGCTTTCTGGCAGCGCCGCAATCCCGATCCGGATTCGCCCGAGAACACCTTTAAGGAAGAGCACTACCGCCGCATTGCTTACGCCAACGAGCACTTTGCCTCCGGCATTCCTGGCTGGAAGACCGACCGCGGCAAGATCTACATCATGTGGGGCCCTCCTGACGAAATTGACTCCCATCCGACCGGCGGCACGTGGGAACGCCCGATGGATCAGGGCGGCGGCGAAACCAGTACTTATCCGTGGGAGAGCTGGCGCTACCGATATCTCGAAGGACAAAGCTTAGGGGAAAACGTCGAGCTCGAGTTTGTCGACCCCAGCAGCACCGGCGAGTATCACCTCACCATGGACCCGAGTGAAAAAGACGCACTCCTGATGGTCCCCGGCGCCGGCCTGACCCTTGCCGAGTCGATGGGCATAGCGAACAAGTCAAGCCGCTTCAGCAATACCGACGGCACGCACATGGCGGAAAACGAGATGGGCATGGGGCTCAACTCCAACGACGAGGAGTTCAACCGCCTCGAGAAATACGCCGCCATTTTCCGGCCGCCCCCTGTCAAGTTCAAAGATCTGGAGGCGGATGCCACGGCCCGCGTCGTCCGCGATCAGGTGAAATTCGACTATCGCTTCGACTTCCTGCGCATCACCTCGGACACCGTCCTGGTTCCGATCACCGTCCAGATCCCGGTCAAGCAGTTGAGCTTTCAGGAAAAGGACGGCGTTGACTCGGCTTCAATCGACCTATTCGTCCGCGTCACGAGCCTCGGCGGGCGCGTTGTGCAGACGTTTGAGGACACGCTGCGCAGCGATATCCCAGCATCGCTGCTGCAAAAATCCATCAACACCTCACGCATCTATCAAAAGGCCGTGCCGCTCAGTCCTAATCTCTACCGGCTCGATATCGTGGTCAAAGACGTGAACAGCGGCAACGTCGGCGTGGTGAACACGCGCCTGCCCGTACCCCACTTCCAGGACGATCAGTTGAGCACGAGCTCCCTGATTCTGGCGGACGATATTCAGCCCGTCTCGTCTAAGGACATCGGCATCGGCCAGTTTGTTCTAGGCGATGTCAAGGTGCGCCCCAGGCTCGATCAGTCGTTCAGCGCGAAAGATGCCATGGGCGTCTACCTCCAGGTGTATAACCTGAAGGTCGACGACAAGACGCACAAGTCCGATACCTCGGTGGAGTTTCGCGTGAAGAGGGACAAGGATACGCAGCCGATGCTGAGATTCGACGTCCCGCCGGAAAAGCTTCCCCAGCACGGCGAGGAACTCACGCTCGAACAGCTCATCACTCTCGGAT
>Ga0187779_10000434_pt1 | contig 28237 bp, 20 predicted proteins | sample 1015_Q2_SP10_10__FD_132435 | JGI IMG/M metagenome (GOLD analysis project Ga0187779, IMG submission 132435) | Tropical peat soil microbial communities from peatlands in Department of Meta, Colombia - 1015_Q2_SP10_10_MG | ecosystem: Environmental > Terrestrial > Soil > Wetlands > Peat | place... | reverse complement strand
GCCGGGTGGGCGGGCCACTCGCTGTTCCACAAGGGAGAAAATTGGTTCTTCTCCCCATATTTTCAGAATATCAAACTGAGCATAGAAGTATGAACGTTGTGGCAGCGGAAAATTCATAATGTCTTCAGCGAGTTAGGTGATTTGATTACTGGACGTTTGATTTTCGATAGAAACCAGATTGTTCCGAGTCGGCAGCCATTACAACGCCGTCATTGCATACAAGGCCAGCGATAAGGGTCACGGCTTTTCTCCTCTCCTGCTTAGAGGGCATCTAAGATACCCCCTGACCAGAAGGATAGCACGGCGACTTGGTGAAGTGAACTATCCTGTGTTTTTGTTGGCAGCCGACGTGCATGTTTATAAACTAGTTAATTTTGTCCCGATTTGAAAACGTCGGAGTCCCTCGCCCGGCTCGGGATGAGCACGCTTCCCTGCGACTGGAAACGCGAAAGGGCCAGCATCGTTTGATTAGGAACGATTCAAGCCCTAGACTATGCGTCAATGGCAGCCTTGCGCGCCAAGAGTAGTCTCGTATTACTAGCGGGCGTCTTCTGGTTGATCAGCTTGGGCACCGCTCAAGCCGTCACAGAATTCCAGCTCCCGCCGGGGCCTGAGTCACTGCCGACAAGCATCGTCGAGGGGCCGGACGGCAACTTGTGGATCACGCAAAGTGGCCGAGGCAGCATCGTGCGGCTTACGCCAAGCGGCGTGCTGACCGAGTTCCGCATTCCAAACGGAGTTTCGCCGAACGCTATTACCGTTGGACCTGACGGGGCGATGTGGTTCACCGACCTGGGCAGCAGCCAAATCGGAAGGATCAGCGTTCAAGGAACGATCACGCTATTCCCGCTGGCGGGCACTTATGGCATCGACATAGTCACCGGCTCGGATGGGAATCTGTGGTTCACAGAGGCGACCCCCTTTCCACTCAACTCCTTGCATGAGGACAACAAGCGAAACCCAACCGAGAGTGCACGTCGAGCTGCGCACCCGGCCTGTGCGATGCAGAACCCTCGTCTTTCGGCTCCCCCCGCGGGCCAATACTTGGCTCGCATGACTACACACGGTGCTGTTACCGAATTCGGCCCCTTCGGTGGTTCACTGATATCCATGACCAATGGCCCTGACGGGAACCTGTGGCTCATCTCTAGTAACTCAACAGCGGGCAACGTTCAAGATCAGCACGGCAGGAGTCACTCTGGGCATTTTCCCGGTCAATCCGGCTTCGCGTTTCATCACCCTCGGCCCCGATAACCATCTATGGATCTCAACGCATCAATTCGGGGACGGGTGTGCAAACCCAGAGATCAGCTCCATCATCAAGATGGCGCCCAAAGGAATTATTGAATTTGAACAGACTTTTCGGGGCAGGACCTTTGGGCCCATCACTGCCGCGCCCGATGGGAACTTATGGTTTGCAGATACAGGAGGGCTAAGCAGCATCACGCCCAGCGGGACCCTTACCAACTTCAACGAGAACATAGCGCTTATCTTTCTTACGAACCTTACGAGTGGCCCAGGCGGTGCTTTGTGGGCCATCGTCGGAGCCTATGGCTCTCCGCCAGATTCAGCCTCAAAAATCACGCTTGACGGTGTGATCAGGCAGACCTTTTCGCTCTCGAGTCGGGGCAGCCGGGCCGATGGAATCGCAACCGGTCCGGATGGCGCGCTCTGGTATACGGATGAGGGGAATAATCTGATCGGGCGTATTGCGATGGACGGAAGCATCACAACCTTCGCGGCGAACGGGCCCTACGCCATCACCGCCGGACCCGACGGCGCACTCTGGTATACACACTATACCCTTGGCTTGATCGGCCGTATTACCACAGACGGAGTTGTGACTGAATTTCCAGCGACACCCGGGGCTTTCTATCCTGCGATCACCGCCGGGCCAGACGGTAACCTGTGGCTGACTGAGCAGCCCATTTTCTCCCCGGCCGGGAAGGTTGGCCGGATGACCACGAGCGGGGTGCTCACGGAATTCGATGTTCCAGGGTATGTCGGTTGGATCGTTTCCGGTCCTGGAGGTGAGCTATGGTTTCCCGTAAGTGCGAGTTTTCCCCCCGGTGGCTACATCGCTGCAAGCACCACCGACGGGGTCATCAATTTGTTTGCATTCCCAGGAGAACCTGACGGCGATATTACGGTCGGCTCGGATGGAAACCTATGGTTCACAGGCGTTACGTATTCGTCGCAAGGCGTGCCTGCTAATGCCGTTTACCGCTTGACCCCTGGTGGAAACTTGACGCAGTTCTCAAACGATCCAAGATTGCGCCCTCAGGGCATCATCGCCGGCACAGACGGCGGGCTGTGGTTCGATGAGAGCTACGATATCGACGCTAACTTCAATCCGCAGATCATGCGCTTGGCCACCGATGGCGCGTTCACCCCTGTCGCGGCTCACACTACGAGTAGTGCGATTCATTTTGCAAACGGTCCAGACGGCAGATTGTGGTTTACGCAGCGCTCCGGCCGTCTTGCGCGCATGAGCGCGATCGTGGGAGTAGGGCAGCGCGTGATTTCTCCAGAAAATACGCCCCTTGCAAGCGGTGCAGCAAGCTTTGTTGATGGTACTCCCTCGGCGCAGGCCGGTGATTTTACGGCTAGCGTCAGCTGGGGTGACGGAAGCAGCAGCAGTAGCGCGGTGGCTGGTCCGCAAGGCGGCCCGTTTTCTGTAGGTCAGGGCCATGTGTTTAAGGTGTCTGGAACGTATTCCGTCGTCGTGACCCTTCACGACAGAGTAGATAACGTCGAGTACACCTCGACTCCAGGTACAGTGACTGTTCTTCAGAGTGCGGCGACCAGGCTGACCCTCACGGCAGGAAGCAATCCTTCTGCGTTCGCTCAGTCTGTGACCTTCACGGCCAATGTGCGTCCGCGGGCGTTCGGCACACCCACCGGCACGGTTCAGTTCGTGGATGGTGGCAACAACCTCGGACCGCCGGTGGCGCTAAGTAACGGCATTGCGGTACTTACTACCTCTGCTTTGCCTGTGGGCGTCCACAACATTACAGCCATCTATAGCGGCGATAATGCTTTCATCCCCTGCGCCTCTCCAAGCCTCACTCAAGTAATAACAGCAGCGGGAGGGGCCATCGATACGACGAGCGTTCTGACCATCGCCCCATCGCAGACTTTTTTCCGTCAAACTGTCGCGCTCTCTATCCAGGTCACGCCCGCGAGCAGCGGGCCGGCGACTGGGAACGTCATCCTGCTAGATGGTGACGACCAATTGGGACCGGTGCTTACGCTCGACGGGACTGGATCGGCTACCTACAGTGCGCCGTTGCGCCCTGGCGTGCATCGCGACCTGACAGCGGTTTATCTAGGCAACAGCACCTTCAACGGGAGCGCCTCCTCCGCACAAGCTGTGAACGCCTCATCCAAACCCAATCCACACTAGCCAATACGCGTTCATGTGAATCGTCGCCGTGAATGGAATCCATAATCCAAGAGTGCAGGCACCCAGGCGTTCGGGGTTTCGGCAGCGGGCTCTGACGCAAGGCACAGGAACCCAAAATGGGCACTTTTCTTTGTAACGAAAGTGTTGTCTAATCGTCTTTAGGATGATGGCGAGTCACCGGGAAAAGGCTTCCGTATCGGCAGGCCGAAGGGTGCTTTTGCGTTTCGGCCTGGCGCTCTACATACTCGTCAGCGTCCTCGCCCCGGCGCACTTCCATCCGGGCGATTCGCAAGATTGCCTGCGGTCGTGTGCGGTCTGCATCAATGCGCACAGCGGCAACGCAGTTTTTGTGGCGGCGGTGCAGCTTGCGGACCCAGGCGATCTTGTAAGCCAGCTTGACCTGCCTGACATTTCCGCGCCTGCACTAGAATCAGCGGAATTCACATTTCAGCTTCGCGCGCCTCCTTCAGCCTAGTCGGCTTTCCGTTCCAACTAAAAACTGAACAGGAGGAAGTGTATGTCATTCTCATGGCGCGAGCCACGATTTGCCGCTTTTTCATTCTTCATATTGATCTTTTGCGCTGCAGGGCTGCTGGCCCAATCCGGCGGGACTGCAGGGACGATACGCCTGCTAGTGAAGGACGCATCCGGGGCCCTGATCCCCAACGCGCTGGCTGAAATCACGAACCCGGTCTCCGGCTACAAGCAAAAGGCGGTCAGCGGTCCATCGGGAGAAGCGGTCTTCAGCAACCTGCCCTTCAACCCATATCACATGGTGGTGAGTGCCAACGGTTTTTCTCCGGTGGTGCAGGACGTGGACGTGCGTTCGGTTGTGCCGGTGGCGGTACAGGTGACGTTGCCGGTGGCGAGCACGCAGACGAGTGTCACAGTGACGGAGCAAGGGGCCGATCTAGTGGAGACCGAGCCCAATTTTCATACCGACGTGGACCGCCAGCTCTTTCAAAAGCTCCCTCTGGAGAGCCAGTCATCTTCGGTCAGCTCTCTGGTAACGCTGGCGAGCCCGGGCGTGGTGGCAGACTCCAACGGGCTTTTCCATGGACTCGGCGACCATGCGGAAAACTCTTTTTCAGTCGACGGGCAGCCGATGACCGACCAGCAGAGCAAGGTCTTCTCCAATCAGATCCCGGCTGATTCAATCCAGTCGCTGGAGGTAATCTCCGGGGCACCGCCGGCGGAATACGGCGACAAGACAAGCCTGGTCATCAAAGTGACGACGCGTTCCGGCCTGGGAGTCACGCAGCCCACGGGAAGCGCTTCCACTTCATACGGTTCCTTCGGTTCAGCGACGGGGAATTTCGACATCTCATTCGGGGGGGCGAAGTGGGGGAACTTCATCGCCATCGACGGCCTGGATACAGGACGGTTCCTCGATCCGCCGGAGTTTCAGGTACTGCACGCGAAAGGGAACCTGGAAGATGTCTTTGACCGCGCGGATTTTCAAATCACTTCTGATGACTCTTTGCACCTGAACACGGGCTTCACGCGTTCATGGTTCCAGACCCCGAACTCCTATGACACGCAGATCGTGGACTACACGACGCAGGCAGGCACGCAAGTGCTGAGCCAGGACCAGCGCTCACAGATCCGCTCCTACAATATCGCGCCGACGTGGACGCACCTGTTCAATAACGCGGCTCTTTTCAGCCTGGCGGGCTTCGCGCGCCACGATCAGTACCAATACTTCCCGAGCAGCAACGTCTTTGCCGACCAGCCGCAGACAATCAATCAGGACCGCACGCTGACGAACCTAGGGGTGCGCGGCGATTTTTCCTATGTGAAGGGCATTCACAACGTGAAAGCGGGAGTGGTGTTCCAACACAACCTGCTGACGGAAGACTTCAACTTCGGAGTCACGAGCCCGACTTTCAACTCGCCGTGTCTCGATGCAAGCAATAGCCCGGTGAATGACACCACTCTCAATGACCCTTCGCAGTGCGCGGGCGCCGGGTTCCAGCCCAACACGGCAGCGAACCCGAACGCAGTGAGCCCGTTCCTGCCGATCCTGGGCTGCAACGACCTGACGCGGCCTAATCCCTCGCCGAACGATGGCTGCGCAACGGCCCAGAGCGCGCTATTCCTGTTCCATGGCCACGCGGACATCAAGGAAATCGCATTCTATGCGCAGGATGCCATCAGCAAAGGGCCGTGGACATTCAACATCGGAATCCGTGGGGACCTCTACCGGGGAATCGTCAGCGACAGCCAGCCGGAGCCGCGGGCGGGCGTCGCCTACAACATCAAACGCTCGAATACAGTGCTGCGAGCTTCGTACGCACGCGTGATGGAGACACCGTTCAATGAGAACCTTGTTCTGGCGAGCACGGCGAACGGCGATCCGGTGATCGGCGCTGTAATCGGGCCCAGCATTCAAGCGCCGATACGACCGGGAGCACGCAATGAGTTCCATGCCGGATTCGAACAGGCGTTCGGCAAGTACCTGGTGGTGGATGCCGATTATCTCTGGAAGTACACGCACAACGGTTACGATTTCAGCGTGTTCGGATTGACCCCGATCACGTTCCCTATCGCGTGGCACAACTCGAAAATCGACGGGGCATCCATACGTGTGAGCATGCCAGATTTTCATGGCTTGAGCGCATTTTCCGTGATGGGCCATGTCAACGCGCGATTCTTTCCGCCGCAGGTCGGAGGCCTGGGCACCACGGTGGGACAGAGCGGATTTCCGTTTCGAATCGATCATGACCAGGCGTTCAACCAAACCACGCACGTGCAGTACCAGCCGAACCGGAAATTGCCGTGGCTGGGCTTCAACTGGAGGTATGACAGCGGAGTGGTAGCAGGCGCAGTCCCATTCGCTGTGGACACCACAACGCCAGTCGATCTGACGGGACTGACTGCAGACCAGCAGATCGCGGCCGGACTGTTCTGCGGCAACCAGGTGCCGACTCTGACTTCGCCGCTGACCACATGCGCACCGAATCTGTACGGCTCAACCCGCATCCAGATACCGGCGCCGGGGACTGAGAACGATGACCACAACCCGCCACGAATCGCTTCCAGGAACCTGTTCGATGTTGCGCTGGGCGACGACAATCTGTTCGGCGGGGACCGTTACAAGTGGAGCGCCCGGTTTACGGTAATCAACCTGACAAACAAAGTGGCGCTGTACAATTTTCTTTCAACCTTCAGCGGCACACATTTCGTGACGCCGCGCACCTACACGGGCGAAATCGGATTTCACTTCTAAGCAACGCAAAGGGCGGCGCACAGCCGCCCATTTTTGGTCCCTTTGCAAAGGTACCAGGATGCTTTGCGCGCTCAAAAGGACTGCCGCAGCAAGGCGTGGTTGCGGCGCGAAAAGGACCCGACTGGAGAGACCATCCACAAGCGCGCTCTACCTTGGTTGACCCAGGCTTTCACTCCGCCTTGCTTGTGGATCTCAAAGGGAAACAGAGGCGACCAAGCATGAAGCGGAGTCATCGCAGATAGGAGCGAACAATCTCGATGATGTCTTCGGCAGCCTCATGCGATGTCTTGCTCTTGCGCGGCATGTGGTTGCGAATGTGGTCTTCCATGAGCTCAGCCATGAGACTGTTGAGGGAACCGCGCGCGGCCGCGAGGCGCTGGAGTATATCGGCACAAGGCAAGTCTTCGTTCAGGCCGCGGAGGACGGATTCCAGCTGACCAATCAGCTTCTTGGTGCGATTGACCAGATCCAGTTGTTCGCGCGACAAATGTGACATCCCGGACTTGACCTACCCTAGGGGGGTATGGTATCAAAGACCACGTCCGAAAATCAAGGCGCGAACAAGAAGGACGGTTAACACATCTTTAATGTTTCTGCGAGATAATAACTCCTTTTTCGAGCGACTAGCCGGACCTGGTTCATGATGCGGCGGTCTTTGAGCGCAAGCAGCAACCGGGCGCCGGGGGATCTTGGACGCGACTGCTCTTGATTGCATCTGCTCTTCCCCAGCCGTGCAGTCTGATGCAAAGAAGGACCCATGCGAAAACCGAATTTTTTGGGCGGGGCAGTGCTGGCCACAATCCTGAGCGTAAGCAGCGCGGCCCAGAAGGCGCTTACGTGGCAAGAGATCCGAGACAGATTCGAGGCGGCAAATCCGTCTTTGCAGGCCGGGCGGATCGGCGTGGAGGAGTCGCACGCCTCTGAAACGACGGCCTATCTGCGTCCCAATCCGGCGCTTGCACTCACAGCGGACCAGATCAACCCGTTTCCAGGGGGGCCACCGCACAGCACCTTCGGCACGCTGCTGTCAGTGGCAAACGTCACTTATCTTCACGAGCGACAGCACAAGCGCGAGCTGCGCCTGGAAAGCGCACAAGGAGCGACCAAGATCGCACTTTCGGAGGAGGCCGATCTTGAAAGAACGCTGCTCTTCAGCCTGCGACTGGCCTTCGTGCAGGCCCTGCAAGGAAAAGCAAACCTGGAACTGGCAAAGGAGAACCTGTCGTATTACGACCACGTGCTGGAGCTGAACCGTGAACGGTATAAGGCAGGCGCAATCGCACAAGTGGACCTCGACCGGCTTGAACTTCAGCGGGTGCAGTACGAATCCGACTTACAAACAGCGGAGGTAGATCTTCGTACGTCGAAAATCCAACTGCTGGCGCTGTTGAACGAGCGCACACCGGTCGAGCAATTCGACGTTACGGGTCCGTTCGATTTTGCCACTGAAGTGGCCCCTCTTGACGAGATGCGGCAAGCGGCCCTCGACACCAGACCTGATCTGAGGGCAGCGCTGCTCGCGGTGGAAAAGGCCAAGACCGACCATCGGCTGGCCGTATCCAATGGATCTACGGATCCGACGCTGGGTTTCGATGCCGGGCGGAACCCGCCGATCGACCAATACTTTGGATTCAGCGTAAGCGTTCCTTTACGCTTTTTCGACCGGAACCAAGGCGAAAAGCTACGCACGCAACTCGATATCGACCGCGACGCACGGCTGGCAGAGACGGCAAGAGCACAGGTCTTCAGCGATGTGGATTCTGCCTATGCAGCCGTAGACAGCTCGATCATCCTTCTGCGGCCGTACACGGAGCGATACCTGAAGCAAGCGACGCGCATTCGTGACACCATAGCTTTTTCTTATGAGCACGGAGGCGCATCGCTGCTGGATTTTCTCAACGCACAAGCCGATTACCGCAGCGTGCAGCTCAGTTACCTGAATCTGGTCGCTTCCTATCTGAATGCGGTCAATCAATTGAATCTTGCAGTGGGACGAGAGGTCATCCCATGAGACGAGGCTGGATGGAAGCAACGGCAATCCTGGCAGGATGGGGGATGATGCTTGCCGGCTGCAGCAGCGGTGGCGACCCGAACGCGGGAGCACCGCCGCCATTGAAGGTGGAGCACGCCGGAGACGCCAATGTCTTTCAGGTCGATCATGCTGAGCAGTTCGCGCTGAGCGCTGCGGTCGAACACATCAGCAGCTCGCGATTGACGGCTACGGCAAGCGTGAGCCCGGATGTTTCCAGAACTGTGCCAGTCATCTCCCTGGCAGCGGGGCGAGTCATCGAGATCAAGGCCCGGCTAGGCGACTGGGTCGAAAAAGGACAAGTGCTGTTGCGCGTGCAAAGCGCGGATATTGCGGGCGCATTTTCGGACCATCAAAAGGCCATCGCTGATGAACAGCTTGCCCACACGCAGCTGGAACGCGCTCAGCTGCTCTACAGCAAAGGGGCAATCTCGCTGAACGACCTGCAGATCGCACAGGACGCGGAGTCCAAGGCGGAGGTCGACGTGAGGACGAGCGCCGACAAGCTCAGAGTGCTAGGGAACGCCGACCACGACAAACCGTCAGCCATCATCGACATTCGCGCGCCTATCTCAGGAGTGATCACCGACCAGCAAGTCACCAGTGCCTCAGGCGTGCAAGGCCTCAGCTCGCCCAATCCTTTCATGATCACCGACCTAAGCCAGGTCTGGATCCTGTGTGACGTCTACGAGAACGATCTCCCGCTGGTGCATGTTGGCGACAAAGCCGAGATCAGGCTGAATGCGTATCCTGATCAGCCGTTGACCGGAGTCATAGGCAACATTGGCCCGGTGCTGGATCCGAGCCTGCGCACGGCGAAAGTGCGGGTCGAAGTTCGTAATCCGGGCCTGATGCGGTTGGGAATGTTTGCCACCGTGACGTTCAGCGGGCAAAAGCAAGTGAGATATGCAGCCGTCCCAGCGAGCGCCATTCTGCATTTACATGACCGCGACTGGGTCTATGTGCCGGCCGGAGGCAACCGATTCCGGCGGGTCGAAGTCAGAAGCGGCGACATGCTGCCCGGGAACATGCAGCTGGTCTTATCGGGAATCGGGAGCGGCCAACAGCTCATCAGCAATGCGCTGCAATTCCAGAATGCGGCGGAGCAGCAGTGATACGTTCCCTGCTCAATTTTGCGCTGGACAACCGCTTCATCATTCTGACTTTCTCCCTGGCGGTTTTTGTATGGGGGATCATTTCATTCAAGCGCTTACCAGTCGAGGCTTATCCAGATGTGGCCAATACCTGGGTGCAGGTGATCACCCAGTGGCCGGGGCGAGCTGCAGAAGAAGTCGAACAGCAAGTCACTGTCCCGATCGAGATCCAGATGAATGGAATCCCGCACCTTCTCCACGTGCGCTCGGCCTCATTGGCGGGCCTGTCGGTGGTCAATCTGATCTTCGATGACGATTCCGACAATGATTGGGACCGGCAGAAGGTGCTGGAGCACCTCACACAAGTGACACTCCCGGCGAACGTTTCAGCCACGATAGGTCCTGACTTCAGCCCCATCGGCTCGGTCTATTGGTACACGCTGGAGAGCAAGAATCCTAATTACGACCTAATGGAATTGAAATCCCTACAGGACTGGGTGATCAACAAGAACATGAAGGCGGCGCCGGATGTAGTGGATGATTCTTCTTTCGGAGGCCTTACCCGCGAATACCAGGTACGCGTAGACCCTGACAAACTGATCTCCTATGGCTTGAGCCTAGGCCAAGTCGAACAGCAGCTGGCGAACAACAATGCCAATGCAGGCGGCAGCTTCATCGAGCAAGGCACACAGCAGATCAACGTGCGCGCCGTGGGGCTGATCGCGGACGTTGCCGATATCGAGAGAATCGTTCTAAAAACGCAAAAGGGCGCGGCCATCCGGGTAAAGGATGTCGCGCAAGTCACCCAGGGACCCAAAATCCGGCTGGGACAAATCGGGAGGGCGATCCATCGCGACGACGGTGTTGTCGTCGATGACAACGATGTGGTTGAAGGCATTGTGTTCATGAGAAAAGGCGCAGACACAGCTGCAACCATGGAAGGGATTCATGAAGCCGTTCAACGCCTCAACGAACACATACTCCCGCCCGGGGTCAGGATCGTTCCTTACCTGGACCGCGATGATCTGGTGCATTACACGACCCATACGGTGCTCCACAACCTGGGCGAAGGAATGATCCTGGTGGTCATCATCATTTTCATTTTTCTGGGAAATGTGAGAGGCGCATTCATCGTGGCGCTTACGATCCCTTTTGCGCTCCTTTTCGCAGCGATCTGTCTCGACCTGCGGCATATTTCGGCCAACCTGCTTTCCCTGGGCGCTCTTGACTTTGGCATGGTAGTCGATGGTGCAGTAGTGATGATCGAGAATATCGTGCGACATCTGAATCGGCGCGAAGCTGCAGGGCGCACTCCGGTCGAGATCATCCGAGAGGCCGCGCATGAGGTACAGCGCCCGGTCTTCTATGCCATCGGAATCATCATGGTGGCCTATGTTCCGATCTTCACCCTGCAAAGAGTCGAAGGAAAGCTGTTCAAGCCCATGGCCTGGACAGTGGTCTTTGCCCTGGTAGGCGCGTTGATCTTTTCGATGCTGATCGCGCCCGCGATGGCGAGCCTCCTATTACGTTCGGGACTGAGCGATTGGAAAAACCCTGCTATGGAGCATCTCAAGGTCCATTACCGCAAGGCGGTGGCCTGGGCGGTGCACCAACGCTGGTACACGGTCGGCGGCGCATCTGCGGCGCTTGTGCTGGCGGCGTTCCTGGCGTTCAGTGGGGTAATCGGATCCGAGTTTCTCCCACACCTCGATGAAGGAGCAATCTGGGTGCGGGGCACACTGGCGCCGAGCGTTGGACCCACCGAAAGCGCACGTGTAGCAGACCAGGCGCGGCAGATCCTGTGTTCGTTCCCCGAGGTCCCCAGGGTCATCAATCAGATCGGACGCCCGGATGATGGCACTGACACGACGGGATTTTTTGACATGGAATTCTTTGTTGACCTGCTGCCGAAGGAAAAGTGGAGACCTGTGTTCCATCAGAACAAGGAACTGCTCATTGCCGCAATGAACCGCGAACTGGAAAAGATGCCGGGAGTATTCTGGGGGTTCTCCCAGCCAATCTCTGACAATCTGGAAGAAGCAGTGAGCGGCGTGAAGGGGGCGCTGGCGGTCAAGATCTATGGAGACGATCTAAGGACGCTGGAAGCAAAGGGCGATGAAATCGTCAACGTCATGAGCGGCATTCGTGGAATAGAGGACCTGGGGTTGTTTCGTGTCCTGGGTCAGCCTAATCTGAACTTCGCAATAGACCGTGACCAGGCAGCGCGCTTTGGAATCAATGTTGCAGATATTCAAGACGCCATTCAGACAGCCGTCGGCGGCAATCCGGTCAGTCAGGTCTTAATCGGAGAGCAGCGATATGACCTAGTGGTCCGCTACCTGCCTCAATACCGCGACACGAAGGAAGCGATGGAGAAGATCCGCTTGCTGTCGCCGACGGGCGAGCGAGTCTCGCTTGCGCAAGTGACCAAGATCAGCGTCGCGGATGGCGGTTCAGAAATCTATCGAGAGGCGAATTCTCGATATGTGGCGATCAAGTTCAGCGTGCGAGGGCGAGACCTGGGCAGCACAGTAGAAGAAGCGATCAAGAAGGTCAATACGTCGGTCAAGCTGCCGCCCGGGTACACGATCGACTGGGCCGGTGAGTATGAGAGTCAGAAGCGCTCAGAGCGGCGTCTACTCATCATCCTGCCCATAACGATCGTGGTCATCTATATCATCCTCTACTCGATGTTTCATTCGGTAAAATGGGCGCTTTTGGTCCTGAGCAATGTGGCAATGGCGCCCCTGGGCGGGCTGCTGGCCTTGCTTTTCACCCACACTTATCTCAGCGTCTCTTCCGGGGTCGGCTTTCTTGCCCTATTTGGCGTATCCGTACAAACGGGCGTCATCATGGTGGAGTACATCAACCAGCTGCGAGCGAGAGGATATACGATCGAGCAGTCGGCGGTCGAGGGAGCTGTCCTCAGGCTGCGACCCATCATGATCACGATGCTGGTCGCGAGCCTGGGCCTGCTTCCTGCCGCGCTATCGCATGGAATCGGGTCGGATTCACAGCGTCCTTTTGCAATCGTAATCGTCGGAGGCCTGGTTTCGAATCTCGTGATCAGCATCTTCCTGCTACCGACGCTTTATGCATGGGTCGCGCGTCCGACCGATTCGTTCCCGGAACCTGAGTTCGAAGGGCCGGTGTAGAAGATTGAAATGGCCTATGATTCTTGACAGCGGAATGTCAGAGCTATGAAAAAGAGCGAAGTCTGCGAGCTCATCCGAACGATCGGGATCATTCCTGCAGTCAGGGTGTTTTCAGCGGAGGAAGCGCATTTTGCCGCTGAATGCGTCACAGCGGGAGGAATACCGATCGTAGAAATCACCATGACGGTCCGCGATGCAATCAAGCTGATCTCTCACCTGGCCACTCATCATCAGAAAATGGTAGTCGGAGCGGGTACCGTGCTCGATGCAGAGACGGCACGCCAATGCGCAGATGCCGGGGCAGCTTTCCTGACGGCACCAAGTTTTGACCCTGCAGTGGTCGAATTCGCGACCAAAGAGAGTCTCGCCGTGTTGCCGGGCGCATTGACTCCCACAGAGGTGGTTGATGCGTGGAAGGCAGGCGCGGATTTCGTGAAGGTCTTCCCTTGCCCGCCGGTTGATGGCGATAAGTACATCAAGTCGCTGAAAACCGCGTTGCCGGAGATCCCTTTAATCGCGGCGGGTGGGGTAACGCAACAGACAGCCGCAGGTTTCATCTTGGCGGGAGCATCGGCCATCGGCGTGGGCAAGGAGCTGATACCACCTGAATCCATTGAGATGCGAGAGGCAGAGCGAATTCGAGAACTCGCGCATCGTTTCCATCGTATCGTCAGCGAGGCGCGCCATCGATTGCCGTCAAGGAAGGAGGCAACTCCGAAAGCGCCGACTGACATGATGGAATTCGACAAGCACAGGCATTAAGTAGTTCAGATCCCCCGCTCTCCCGGGGCAGTCATTCCCACTCGATCGTGCCGGGCGGTTTTGAGGTGATGTCGTAGACCACGCGGTTGATGCCTTTCACTTCGTTAACGATGCGGTTGGAGATGCGCTTGAGCAGTTCGGGCGGGAGAGGGGCCCAGTCGGCGGTCATGCCGTCCTCTGAGTGAACGGCGCGGACGGCGCAGGTATAGGCGTAAGTGCGCTGGTCTCCCATGACACCGACGGACATCACCGGCAGCAGCACGGCAAAGGACTGCCAGAGTTTGGTGTAGAGGCCGGCAGATTTGATCTCGGTGACAACGATGTCATCGGCCTCTTGCAGGAGCCGGACACGCTCGGCGGTGACATCACCGAGGATGCGCACGGCGAGCCCGGGGCCGGGGAAGGGCTGGCGCTGCAGAATCTCCCCGGGCATGCCGAGGTCGCGGCCGATGCGGCGGACTTCATCCTTGAACAGGTCTTTGAGCGGCTCGATGAGCTTGAGGTGCATCTTTTCGGGCAGGCCGCCGACGTTGTGATGGGTCTTGATGGTCTGCGAGGGGCCGCGTACAGAGCGGGACTCGATGACATCAGGATAGAGCGTGCCCTGGACCAACCATTCGACCTTACCTTGTTCACGCTCGATGCGGCGGGCCTCTTCTTCGAAGACGGCGATGAATTCGTTGCCGATGATCTTGCGCTTCTTTTCGGGGTCGGTGACGCCGGCGAGCTTCTGCAGGAAGCGAGCGGAGGCGTCCACGGCAATGAGGTTGAGTTTGAGCTTGTCGCGCAGGTTCTGCTCCACCTTGGCGAATTCGTTCTTGCGCAGCACTCCGTTGTTGACGAAGACGCAGGTGAGGCGGTCGCCGATGGCGCGGGCGACGAGAGTGGCGGCAACGGCGGAATCCACGCCGCCGGAGAGAGCGCAGAGAGCACGACCGCTGCCAACGCTGCGCTTGATGGCGGCAACGGCCTCTTCGATGAAGCGCTGCGGAGTCCAATCGGGCGTGACTTTGCAGATCTCGAAGAGGAAATTGCGCAGCAGCTCGGTGCCCATCTTCGTATGGTGGACTTCGGGGTGGAACTGCACCGCCCAGATCTTCTTGGCGGGGTTTTCCATGCCGGCAAGGGCGTTGGAGGAGCGAGCGGTGGGCTGGAAGCCGGGAGGAAGCTCATCGGCTTCGTCGCCGTGCGACATCCAAACGTTGAGAGAGCGCGGCAGGCCTTTGAAGAGCAGCGAACCGTTGAGCAGCTCGACCTCGGCGTGTCCGTACTCGCGCTTGCTGGCGGCACGGACCTTGCCGCCCAGTTTGTGGGTGATGTACTGCAGGCCGTAGCAGATGCCGAGGACGGGCTGGCCAAGCGAGAGCACGCGCTCATCGGAGGGCGGCGCGTCTTTGTCGTAGACCGAGCAGGGGCCCCCGCTGAGGATGATGCCGGCAGGCGCGTAGCTATTAATCTCATCGAGCGAGGCGTTACAGGGCAATACGACGGAGAAAACATTCTGCTCGCGGATGCGGCGGGCGATGAGCTGGGTGTACTGCGAGCCAAAATCGAGGATGACGATGGACCGAGAGGGGGCCTGCACGGGCATGTTTTATTTTAGCAACAGTTGTCAGTTGTCAGTTGTCAGTTCTCGGTTCTCAGTGGGGCTCAGACACGCCCCGACACAAATCTCATGCAACGTATTCGGCGTCTTGTATACTTTGTGACCTCAGGAGGGGAGTATGCGAAAGCTGATATTAGGAATCTGCTGTATCGGGCTCATGGCAGTGGGGATGCAGGCACAGGAGAAGATCGCGTCATCGTGGAGTTGCGACAAGCCGAGCGTGCAGCACAGCCTGGACGTGGGCGACATGCCGGGACACACGTATTCCATCGCGCAGGTCAAATGCACGGCGACGAAGGGCGAGCTGGGCGGAGTGAAGGAAAAAGAGGGCACGGGCACTGAGTTCCATGACACGATGGGCGACCGTGACAACTGGCACGGAACCTTCGTGGAGGTGCTGGCCAGCGGCGACAAGGTCTACTACAGCTACAAGGGCAGCGGAAGCCCGGCCAAGGGAATCAGCGATACCTGGACGGTCGCGGGCGGCACGGGGAAGTCCAAGGGAGCGACGGGCAAGGGCAGCTGCAAAGGCAAGGGGAGTCCGGATGGAAGCGCGAACCTGGATTGCACGGGTTCGTACGAGAGCGCCAAGGCAGCAGCCCCGGCGAAGAAGGAGTAGGTCCCGCGGCTGCGCACTGGGCGCAGTGCCGCTCGCGCTGCGCCTGGGATGGAACTGCTGAGCCAGTTCCCGGTTCTCAGTTCTCGGTTCTCAGTCAAAAGCAATGCGAGCGCAAGCCTACAGTCACAGTCAGGCGAGATCAGCCAGTTTGGCCTGACTGTGAACTGTGCAGCACCGACCTTACTATTCGTACCTTAGCGCTTCTATGGGGTCCATGCGGGCGGCCTTGATGGCGGGCAGCATGCCGCTGACGATGCCGACGAAGGCGAGAATCAGCGTAGCCACGATCAAGGTGGAAGGGTCGATGCGCAGGTGGATGTCGGCGTCCTTGGCATTGTCCTGGAAGGCGCTCCACAAGGTGAGCGAACCGACGGTCCAGGAGATGAGATAGGCCATGACAACACCGAAGACTCCGCCGATGGCGGTGATGGCGAGCGCCTCAGAGAGGAACTGGAAGAGGATGTGACGCTTGCGAGCGCCGAGGGCCTTTTCCACGCCGATCTCACGGGTGCGCTGGGTGACGGAGACGAGCATGATGTTCATGAGGCCGACGCCGCCGATGCCGAGGGTGAGCGTGCCGATGAAGGCCATCAGAATCTTGATGCCGGTGGTGATGATGCTGAACTGATGCATGTCTTCCATCAGGTTCCACATCTGGATAGCCTGCTTGTCCTCAGCCTTGAAACCGTGGTGAGTGGCTAAAGACTGGCGGATGCCGGTGACCACTGCTTCGTTGTTCACTCCCTCATACTCGATGAAAACACCATCCAGGTAATGGGTGTCGGTGAGATCGTCCATGGTGGAGAAAGGCACAGCAACCAGGTCGTTATCGCTGTGGTCGCCGCCGCCATCCACTTTGGGCTTGAGGATACCGACGACCTGATAGGAGAGGCCATTGATGCGAATCTTTTCGCCGATGGCCGGGCGTCCGGAGAAGAGCTTCTTGCGCACGTTGGTGCCGATGACGACGGCGCGAGCATGGGTCATCTGATCTTCTTCATTGAGGACGCGGCCTTCGCCGGCATCCATCTTGCGAATCTGCATGAAAGAGGGATAAACGCCATCCACCTCATCCTGCAGGCTGCGGGTGTCGTAGGAGACGGAGACGTCGTTCTTGGCGATGAAGGGAGAAATGCGCTTGATCAGAGGAACGTCGGCGCTCAGGTAATCCAGGTCATCCACGGTGAGGCGAACCTGGGAGCCGGCCTTGGAGCCGCCTGCCTGCAGCGAGGTGCGGCCGGGGAAGACGCCGATCAGATTGGACCCAAAGCTGGAGAAGACGGTCATGATGGAGCGCTCAAAGCCCTGGCCATAGGCGAGGAGAATCACGACGGTGGCGATGCCCCATGCCATCCCAAGCATGGTGAGGGTCGAACGCCGGCGGTTGTGCTTGAGGGCGCCGTAAGCCTGAGACCAGAGATCACGCAGCATAAAGTCCTTCATCTTTCTCCCACGTGTTGCCAAAAACTATTCAGTGCGCAGCGCCTCCACTGGAGTCATCAGAGCGGCTTTGCGCGCGGGATACAACCCAGCGATGATCCCGGAAAGAGCGAGCGACCCGATGGCAATGGCAGAAGAGATGGGGACCAGACGCGGCGTGTCGAAGCCGGGCGGCTGGGGCAATCCGGCGAGCAGCGACATGAAGCCCGCGACGAGCGCGAGGCCGGCGCCCCCGCTGAGCAGGGTGAGAAAAGCGCCCTCCAGGAAAAACTGCGTCAGAATGCTGCGGTTGGTGGCGCCCAGCGCCTTGCGCAGCCCGATCTCTTTGGTGCGCTCGGTGACCGAGACGAGCATGATGTTGATGATGCCGATGGCGCCAAGAGCGAGCGTGACGATGCCGACGCCGCCGAGGAACCAATCCATCACGTCGAAGATCTTGCCGACGGTCTCGAGGTTCTTGATGGTATCCCACTCATTGAAGGCATCGCTGTTAGTCCAGTCGAAGCCGTGACGCTGGCCGATGATCCTGTGTACCTCGAGCTTGGCTGCATCGTGCAGGTCGCCGCGGAGAGGCTGATAGTTGATGAAGGAGACGGAGTCATCCTGGTTGTCGCCCTTGACGCGGAACAGATCGCGCATGGTACTGAGAGGGACGAAGAAGCGCAGATTGGTAGCGCTGGCGCCATCCTCACCCTGGTGCTCGAGCACGCCGATGATCTGAAAGCGAACGTCGTTGAGGGTGATGGTGGCGCCGACGGCCGGCCGGCCGGGGAGAATGTTGCGGCGCATGATGTCGCCAAGGACGACCACGCGGCGATGCTCGGCTTCATCCTGGTCGCTCAGCCAGCGACCGGTATTGATCTCGATGGTGCGAATCTTGCTGTAGGAGGGCGCGACGCCGAAGACCTGCCCGGCGGTGCTGGTGTACTCGCTGGAGGCCCGAATGTCGTTGCGGTTGATGACCGGCGAAATGTTGCCCACCAGCGGAGCATTGGCCTTGATGGCAAGGTAATCGCCATAGGTGAGGTGGTAGGGCTGGGCGGTGGTGGTAGCGCCGTTGGCGGCCGGAATACGACCGTCAAATATGAACATGATGTTCTTGCCGATGGTCTCGAGGTTGCGACGTTGTCCGGAGCGGAACCCTTCGCCGAGTCCGACCAGGAGCAGCAGCGAGCCGACACCCCAGGCGATGCCGAACATGGTAAGGAACGAGCGGAGCTTGTGAGCCCACAGAGTGCGCAGGGTCTGGCCGAAGATATCCAGCAGCAGCCGCATGTGAAAAGATACGCGCTGGAACCGGGAAAGGTTCCCACGCGTTGGACGTGCATCGGCTGCGTTGGTTACTGTCATACAGCTTTAATGCTACAGCAATGTCATGGCCTTAGCGTGGTTTTCGCCGGCGTGACGAAGCGCGGAGAGGACGAGATTCGTCCCTAAGTGATAGAGCCGGTTCGGGCAATCAGGTACTCGGCTCGGCAGCAGGATGGAGTGATCTAAGACAGACGGATGCATTTTCCTGTTATCGCGGGAGCGTATAGCGACTCAGCAGGCTTTATTTTGCCGCGGGCTTGAGGTCGGGGTACTCGTAGACTCCCTTGCCGCTCTTACGGCCGAGACGCCCAGCCTTGACGTACTGAACTAGCAGGGGACAGGGGCGAAATTTCTCGCCGAGCGCCTTGTGGAGGTACTCGAGAATGTGCAGACGAGTATCGAGGCCGACGAGATCCACCAGCTCGAAAGGGCCCATAGGGTGGTTGAGGCCGAGCTTGAGGGCCTTATCAATGTCGGCGGCGGAGGCGACGCCCTCCTGCAGCATGTAAAACGCCTCGTTGCCAATGAGAACGTTGATGCGGCTGGTGATGAAGCCGGGGGACTCCTTCACCGTCACAACCTCCTTCCCCATGCGGCGGCCGACTTCGGCGGCGGCGGCAAGAGTGGCATCGCTGGTCTCGAGGGCTTTGACGATCTCCAGCAGTTTCATCTTGTGCACAGGGTTGAAGAAGTGCATGCCGAGACAGAGCTGAGGGCGATAGGTGACGGAGGCAATCTCGGTGATGCTGAGCGAAGAGGTGTTAGTGGCGAGGATGGTGCCGGGGCGGCAAATCTTATCCAGCAGGGTGAAAATCTCAACCTTGGATTCAATCTCTTCAGGCACGGCTTCAATGACGAGATCGGCGGCGCGGGCAGCGTCCTCGACGGAGGCGGCAAACTCGATGCGGTCATAGGCGGCATCGGCATCCTCCTTCTTCACCTTGCCGAGCTCGACGGACTTATCGAGATTGCTGCGGATCTCGCCCTCGGCGCGGCGCAGGCTGGCGGGAACGATATCCTCGAGGATGGTGCGATAGCCACCGAGCGCGGCGGCGTGGGCGATGCCGCGCCCCATGATGCCGGCGCCAATGACAGCGATGGTCTGGACCGGGCCGATCTCTGCGGCCACTACTGGCCCTTCTCGATCTGCTCAAGCACGCGAATGAAGTTGGGTTCGGACTTGCGCATGTACTCGGCCAGCTTTTTCTTCTCGTCGGCATTCATGACGGAGAGATTGGCGGTGATGCGACGGAGCGTGGCTGCGATGTCGTCCACGTAATTCATCATGCGAATGATTTCGCCGGTAACTTGCATAGTGCTTTCATTTTCAGTGATAGTGGGGATTTAGTAAAGCGGATGAGGATTCCCAAGAACCCGGGCCGACTAGGCTGAGAAATATGCCGGTTGCTCGCTGGATGGCTGCATGCCAGGCAGGCGCTGGGTCGCTTCGGCGAGGTGGGCGAGCTTGAGCGCGAGCTCAGGCGAAAACTGCTGCGGCAATGCGCGCCAGCGCCAGTTCCCTTCTGGAACGCTAGGAACGTTCATACGGGCCTCGCTGCCCAGACCAAGCACATCCTGCATGGGAATGATGCAGAGCTCGGCCACAGAGGACTCGGCGGCCTTGATGAAGGCCCAGGCAACATCAGACTCGCCGAGGGGGGCAAAGTACTTAGTGGCATTGTCCCGCTCCACCTGGGTAGCGTGGTTGCGCCACCAGCCGAGAGTGGTGTCGTTGTCGTGGGTGCCGGTATAGACGACGACATTGGGCGTGTAGCGATGCGGGAGATACATCTGGGCGCCCTCATCGGCAAAACCGAACTGCATCACACGCATGCTGGGAATCTGCAGGCGATCGCGAAGCGCGTGAACCTCGGGCGTGATGTAGCCAAGGTCTTCGGCGATGAGTGGCAAAGAGCCGAGATGATGGCGCAGGGCGTGAAACAGGTCATCACCGGGGCCGGGAACCCAGCGTCCGTTTACGGCCGTGGCGTCGCCGCCGGGGATGGCCCAATAGGCTTCGAAGCCGCGAAAGTGGTCGAGTCGTACGACATCGCAGGTGGCGAGCGCCATGCGCATGCGAGCCACCCACCAGTCGTAGCCGCGCGAGCGAAGCACATCCCAGCGGTAGAGGGGATTGCCCCAGCGCTGACCAGTCTTGCTGAAGGCATCGGGCGGGACTCCGGCTACGAACTCCGGCAGGCCATCGGGGCGCAGATAGAAAAGTCCGGGATTGGTCCAAACGTCAGCGCTATCGAAACTGACGAAGATGGCGATGTCGCCAACGATGCTTATGCCACGGCGGTGACAGGCATAGCGCAGCGCCGCCCATTGCTCGAAGAAAAAAAACTGGATGATGCGGGCGCGAGAAAGCTCGTCTGTGGCTTCGCGGCGAACGCGCTCGAGCGCAGCAGGCTCGCGACGCGCCAGTTCACCAGGCCACTTGTGCCAGGATTCGCGGTTGTAACGCGAGCGGATGACATCGAAGAGGATGAAATCCTCAAGCCAAGCGCGGTGCTCCTGGCAGAACCGGTCGAAGCGAGCGCGGTCTTCCCCGCCAGCCTCTTGCTGGAAACTTGCCGCGGCCTGGCACAACAAGGGCAGCTTGAGAGCCTGCACGGCGGCGTAATCCACGTACTGAGTGGGAGCAGGCAGCGCAGCCAGTTTTTCGCGAGCAATCCAGCCGCGTTCAGCGAGGCGCTCGAGGCTGATGAGCAGCGGATTGCCGGCAAAGGCCGAGGTTGCGCTGTAAGGAGAATCACCGACGCCAGTGGGGCCGAGGGGAAGCACCTGCCATAGAGCCTGGCGGGCTGCGGCGAGGAAATCCACGAATTGATGGGCGGCCGGGCCGAAATCTCCGATGCCGCCGCGCGACGGCAACGAGGTGGGGTGCAACAGAATACCGCTGGCGCGCGCGAAAGCCATGGATGGGAGCTAAGCTTAACCGCCCTCGGCGGCGTTCTGTGTGAATTGATTGATCTGCTGCTGGTTCCTTTTGATCTTGCCTTCCTTCTCCAAACGCCTGGTGAGGCCGGCGATGTAGAGTTGAAAGGCATCGCGCTTCCGCTGCTGCAACAGCTGATCGCGGATGGCATCCTGCGATTTAGCCAGGTCGGAGGGCGTCGGCTCCTGCCGATCGGTGACCATGAGGACGATCTGGTTGCGTCCGGCAGTGGAAATGGGCATGCTGATCTCACCGACTTTCATGGAGAAGGCGACGTTGGCAGGGCCGCCCATGTTGCCGATATCCGGTGCCTGGCCGGTGACGCCCAGCCAGTCGCTTTCTTTGACCTCGGCGCTCAATTCTTTGGCGGCTTTCTTCAAATCGTGCAGAGCATGAGCGCGGTCGCTGAGCTCCTGGCCTTTTTGCGCCAGGACCATAAAAGCACGCTCGTTCTTGAACTGTTCGGCCACTTGCTTGCGCACATCTTCGAATGAAGGGGTGGAGGGCGGCTTAACGCCGATAAGCTGAAAAACGACATAACCCTGTTGCGTGCCAACGAGCTGAGGTGGGGATTTCTCCTGCGCGGTGAAGACAGAAACCATGAGCTCCTGGGAGCGGCCGATGCCGGGGAGCGAATCGTTGCGCGCAAACCAATCGGCATTCACCACCTGCAGCTGATGCTGCGCCGCGGCGGCATCCAGGCCCTGGGTGGCAGCTTGCCTCTGGATGGCATCGGCCAGCTGGCCGGCCTGCTGCTGCGCCTTCTGTTGCTTGAGCACTGCCTCAATGCGGTCTTTGACCTGGTCCAAGGGAGCTACGCCGGCGGGATGTTTATCATCCACGCGGATGATGTGATAGCCGAACTGGGTCTTCACCAGGTCGCCGATCTGGCCTTTGGGCTGCGAGAAGGCAGCCTTATCGAATTCCGGCACCATGGCGCCGTGATTGAACCAGCCGAGAGAGCCTCCGTTCATGGCGCTGCCGGGATCGTCGGAGTTCTTCCTGGCCAATTCCTCAAAGTTGGCACCAGCACGCAACTGCTTGAGCAAGTCTTCAGCTTTCTTCCTGGCGGCTGCATCGGTAGTATTCGCCGTCTTGACCAGAATGTGGCTGGCTTTGACCTGCTCCTGCTGGGTGAACTCAGGGCGGTGCTGGGCGTAATAGTCCTGTATTTCGGCAGGAGTCACCTGCGCACTGGCGGCGAGCCTGGCGAGATCGACCACGACGTATTTCGCCTTGCGTTTCTCGGGGGTCGAGTTGGCATACTGCGCCTTGTGAGCATCGTAATAGGCCTTGATCTCGGTGTCCGTGGGGTTGATGGACTTGGCGATGTCAGCAAGGTTCAAGACCGCGTACTGCAGCTTGACTTTCAGGTTCTGGCGCTCGAACTCGCGCTGAATCTCATCGGGCGAGATGCTGATGGCGCTGGTGACCAAATTGTTCAGCTTATTCTCCAGCAGGACAGCGCGTTCTTCATCCTCGAACTTATCCACTGTCATTTGCCAGTTCTGGCTGACCAGGTTGGCGTACTTTTCCTCGCCGATAAATTTGCCTTCGGGAAAAAACATCTGCCCCAGGGGACCGTTCTGCAGGTCGTCGCGGAGCTCTTCGTTGCTAACGCGCAACCCAAGGCGGCGGGCCTCGTAAAGCTGGGCTTTATCGTTGATGAGGTAGTCCACAAACTGGCCGAGGTACGCGGGAGGAATGCGCTGGCCGAAGCGGGCAAATTCCTGGACGCGGCGCTGCACATCGGAAACCGTGATGGTATCGTCGCCGACCTTAGCGAGCACGTTGGGCTGGCTCACATCATTCGAGCCGCTCTGGGGAATGAGATAAATGAGCATGGCGACGCATATCAGCAACAACATCGCGCTGAGAAAAAATTTCTTGGTCTTGCCCGGGGTCTGCAGAAAACGAATCATGAAGAGGGATAGCTCCGTTCCGTAGATATACGGGAATCCATGATTATAACAATTTCATGTACTGCACCCGATCCGTCCAGTCACCCGGTGGTGGTGCCGTTTGATTGGCACCACTGCCAGTCACCCGAAGAGCTTGAACCTTAATAAGAAGTAAAGCGCGGCGACACCGTCCTTCCACGTGATCTTCTTGCCCTCTTCGTAGGTGCGCCCGTGGTAGGCAATGGGGACTTCGTAAATGCGGCACTTGAGCCTGGCCACCTTGACCGTGACCTCGGGCTCGAAGCCAAAGCGATCACTGGTGAGCTTGATGCGACGAAGGACATCGGTGCGAAAGGCCTTGTAGCCGACCTCCATGTCGCTGAGGTTGAGATTGGTGAGCAGGTTGGAGAGAAAGGTCAGAAAGCGATTGGCGTTGAAGTGCCAGAAATAGAGGACGCGATGCGGGCCTCCGTGAAAGCGGTTGCCATAAACAGCATCGGCGCGGCCGGTGAGGATGGGCTGCAAGAGCACGGGGAAATCGGCGGGATCGTATTCCAGGTCGGCATCCTGCACGATGACGATCTCGCCGGTGACGTGTTCGAAACCAGTGCGAATGGCTGCTCCCTTGCCGCGGTTCCGGTCGTGCATAAGAATCTTGATCCCTGGAGTGGGCGGCAGGGATTGCAGCAGCTCGCGCGTGCCGTCGCGGGAAAAATCGTCAACGATGACCAGCTCCTTGGCCAAGGAGATGGGCGCGGTCAGGACACTGGAAATGACGCGCTGGATGGTGGCATTTTCGTTGTACACCGGAATGACGACGGAGAGGGTCTTGAATTCCGGCGGGGTGGCGGTAGCGGCCTGGCTCAAGATTCCCTGCTCTCCTTCATGCTTCCCGCTGGGGCTGTGCAGGCGAGCGGCGAACTCTTACCTGCGTGAACAGATAAACCATCAGCAAGAGCATCTCCGGCTCAATCGGATGGCGATAGCGCGGATGCGTGAAGGTGAAATAGTAAACCATCGGCACAGAGACGAGCAGCCATAGAAAGAGCCAGGCCCACAGCTCGCGGCGGCGGAAGGCGATGAGCAATCCCAGGAACGTGAGCGCGGAAGAGAGAGTAAAGATGAGGTTACGCACCGTGAATTCTGCGGTGGAGGCGGAACGCGGCGTCCCACACCAAAAGAAGAAAACCCGCTTCAGGGTGATGGCGGCAAAGGTCGCAGGGTTGGCCTGGACCCAGGCCAGCGCCTCCTGCTTGCGGAGATCGACGTAGGCGGCTTCGCCCATCCGGCGATAGCGTTCGAACTCGAAGGGGTCCTGCGTGGGATGCAGATAATACATCCACTGGCCGTCAGCACCGGGACCGTTACCCAGGCGCAGCTCAACACCAAAGTTGCCGCGAATGGGAATGAGTTTGTGGAATACGAGATAGTTGCGCACCATCCACGGCGCAAGCAACGCGCAGAAAAGCGCGCCAGAGCAGACAGCGAAACGGAAACGCATTGAGCCGGACTGCCGTTGGCGGTGCAGAATCCAGAAACCGCAGAAAGGCAGGAATGCCAGCAGCGAGGGATTACTAAGCGCAATGAGGGCCCAAACCAGCGCAAACTCAAGCCACGCGGCCAACCGATTCTCGCGCTCGAGTCTGAGTGCGAGCCAGAAGGCGAGGGCGAGCATCAGAGTAGCGAAGCTGGTCTCCCAGGCGAAACGGATAGCCCAATACATGGCGTAGGGCATGAGGGCCCAGATCCAGGCAGTGACGAGCGCCGCTCGGCGGCTCAATAGACAAGCAGCGATGCGATAAAGCGGCACGCAGGTGAGCGCCGAGCACAGGCTGTTCACAGTGAGCACAACTTTCGCTGAAGCGGCACTGTAAACACCGAAGAACTTGAAGACGCCGGCAAGGAAGTAAGGGTAGAGAGGCGCGATCCAGGCAGAAGGGCCAGTCTCACTGTGGAAGGGCGAGGTAAAGCCGTGTCCAAGGGCGATGGAACGGGCCAGACGACCGGTCTCCCACCCGAAGGAGAAGTGATCCGGCAAGGCGGGAAAGCGGTAGGTGCGGATGATCAGCATGGCGGAGACACGCAGGACAAACGCGACAAAGACGATGAAAGCGAGCGTTCGGCGCTCACTGGCGGGCGCCGTGATGGAACGCGCGGCCGTGGATGCCTCGGTGTTGGCCAGGGGCATGATGTTCAGTTTACCGGATGGATCTCGGGAAGGAGGTTCTTGGGGCTAGATGGTGCGAGGACACTCTAGGGAGTTCTAGGCTTGCAGAGGGCCTCGACCATCTTCCGTACTCGGCGCGCCTGGCGAAATGGCACTTCGAAGGTGCGGCCGTTATGCAGCTGCACCGAGCAGCCATGGAGGGGCGCGAAATTCACTTCCTTGACATGGGCGACGTTCACGCAGGCGTTACGATTGATCTTGAAGAATGAGATAGCATCGAGGCGGGCGGATAACTGGCTGAAAGGCTCGGAGGTGCGATGCGATTCCAATCCCAGGTGGATGACCGTTGCACGGCCCTCGGCCTCGAGGGCAAAGATCTCGCCCTGCTCGAAGACCACGAGTCTGCCGGCAACGCGCGCGGCCAGCCGTTTGAACCGCCTGCGCCGAGGCGCGGAGAGCAGCCGCAGCAGTTTGCGACAGCCTGCAGCAGGGCGCTCCTCCAAAGAGGCCAGGGAGAGCGTGATCACGGAATCGAACTGCTCTGGCGCGCAATCGGGGTGGAGATACAAGAGACCTCGACTCTCGAGCAAACGTTCAAGGCGGGGATCATGGTCGAGCAGAAGAACCACGCGGCGGAGATGATCTCCCTGGCTCAATAGAAGACTTCCAGAGAGTTTGAGCAGGTCGAGATCAAGAATCAACAAATCTGGCGTTGTGCGCTCGAGAACAGGCAGGAACTCAACTTGTGAAAGGCAATCTGAGACCACTTCGAAACGAAGATCTGATCTGAAAAAACCGCGCAAACGTTCAGCGGTGGCTTCAGTTCGCACCGCGAGCAACGCACGGAGCGAGCGAACGGGGAAAGTCCCGAGCGCTGAATCGGTACTCTCGCCCCGATAAGGCAGCCCTGCTTCTGGTCTAAGACTCCCTGCGGCTGTTCCCATAGTAACGAACTGGCGAGGGGCTTGATGTCCGCAGCATCAGGCCCCAGCTGACTCAGGTTAGAAGGACAGCTTCAACCCGAACTGCAACTGCCGCGGGAAGAAGGCGCCGCCCGCTTGACCGAAAGTACCAGTGGTCACGCGATTGTTAGCTGAGGTGTTCGCACCCGGCAACTCAAAGTTGGTGTGATTGAACAAGTTGAACGACTCAGCTCTGAACTGCATATTGACTCTCTCTGTGATCTTGATGTTCTTGAAGAGAGACATATCCACGCCGAAGTAGCTCGGACCTGCGAATGTGTTGCGGCCCTCGTTCCCCACGCAGCCGATGCACGGTGCGGTGAAGAATGTATCACCCGGAATGAATGAGCCGTTGCCGCTGAGCGTGTAGTTCCCTCCCCAGCCGTTGGCCCACATATCGTGCGACGCATCCACGTTGCTGGCTGCCGCATTGGGACGGTCGTTGGCCCCTGAGTCGAGGTTGAAATCGCAACCATTGTTGCTCAACACCAACTGGCCGGTCGCTGGGTCCGTGCGGAAGGCTGCGCTCGACGATCGTGCGCAGAACGGCTCCCAGTGGGCACCGGTCTGGTACGAGACGATCCCGTTCCACTGCCAGCCGCCCAGTACGTAGCGGGTAAAGGCGTTGCTGGAGTGGTTGAACCACGGCAGCTCATAGACGTAGTTGACGACCAGGCGGTGACGAACGTCGTAGATGGAATTGCCACGATCCAGATCCGGCAGCGTCTGGTCGGTGGTGAATCCCTCTCCGGCGCCGGCACCGTTCGAAGTGGTAGCTCCGCTATGCCAGGTGGAGCCGTTGTCGATCGAGTGACCGAAGGTGTAAGCCACGTTCATGGTCAGGTTATGCCACGCCTGTGTCTTCAGCGAGGCCTGCAGAGCGTTGTAGTTGGAGTTGGCCACGTTCAGCCAGTTGCGCAGGCGGCCATAGTTCGGGTTCACGCGGCCGTTATCCGTTCCGGCTTTCTCGCCGCAGAGCGTACGGCCAAAGTTGTCCACGAAGCAATCAGGCCCGCCGGTGTTGGGATCGATAGCCGGAGCCCTGCCCCCAGGCAGACGGTTGATGTCTTCGGCGCGGAACAGCTTGTGACCGGCCGTGCCGACATAATCCACTTGCAGCACGACCTTGGGAACGATCTCATGCTGCAGGCTGACAAAGAAGTTGTGAACATAAGGATCGCGGATACCCTCAGGCAGAATGATGCCTGTCAGGATAGCCTGATCCGGATTGCTCGGCGCCCAGCCCATGATGTTGCCGTTAGCGTTGGGCTGGCCAGCCGGGCCCTGACCGTTGAGCGGATCAGGCGGCCCGGTGAAGCGTGGTGCGCCACCGGATTGCGGACCATAGACGACGATGCTGGTCCCGCCAGCCAGCGCGTTGGTGGCGCTGTTAAAGGAGTAGTACGGCGGGTTCCAGCGGGAGTTGCTGAGCGGGTTGTAGAGCGTGCCCTCGTAGGAGACGCCGTAGCCGCCACGGAACGAGGTTTTGCCATCACCGAATACATCCCAGGCAAAACCGACCCGCGGACCGAAGTCGTTGTGATCGCCTGCACCGAGGCTGCTGGAGGCAGCAAAGCCACCGGGGCCGCAGACGCCGGCAAGAACCTGCGTATTT
>Ga0187779_10000433_pt1 | contig 28393 bp, 26 predicted proteins | sample 1015_Q2_SP10_10__FD_132435 | JGI IMG/M metagenome (GOLD analysis project Ga0187779, IMG submission 132435) | Tropical peat soil microbial communities from peatlands in Department of Meta, Colombia - 1015_Q2_SP10_10_MG | ecosystem: Environmental > Terrestrial > Soil > Wetlands > Peat | place... | reverse complement strand
TGGCTGCCTGTGGGCGCAGCAATAAAGCCGCTTAATTTTTAGGCGCTGGCTCGCTAGCGTGGCGCTCTCATTGCGGTCCCGTGCCGGGGGCCGGTTTTCGCCGGGAAGGAAGCCAATGAAGCTCGTCATTGCCGTCATCAAGCCATTCAAGCTCGACGAAGTGCGCGACGCCCTCACGCGGATCGGGGTTCACGGCATGACCGTGACCGAGGTCAAGGGCTACGGGCGCCAGAAGGGCCACATGGAGATCTACCGCGGCGCCGAATACGCCGTGAACTTCCTCCCAAAGGTGCGGATCGAGGTCGCAGTCTCGAGCGAGCAGCTCGACCAGGTGGTCGAGGTCATCACAACCAACGCCAAGACCGGCCTGATCGGCGACGGCAAGATCTTCGTCACGCCGCTCGAGCAGGCCGTGCGCATCCGCACCGGCGAAACCGACGTCGGCGCGCTCTAGCTCAATCCGGGGGATTACCATGACACGGGCGCTCTCACGCCTCGCCGCGGCTGGCATTGTTGCACTCACAGCGTCGCCTGCCTTCGCGCAACCGGCAAAGATCGACGGTGCCGACACCGCCTGGATGATCGGTGCGACAGGGCTCGTCCTGATGATGACAATTCCCGGACTCGCCCTGTTTTACGCCGGCATGGTGCGCAAGAAGAACGTGCTCGCAACCATGGCGCAGTCGCTCGCCGCGACGTTTCTGGTCTCGATCCTCTGGGCCTTCGTCGGCTACTCGCTCGCCTTCAGCGGCGACGGGCCGTGGATCGGCACACTCGACCGCATCTTCCTTCACGGCATCTCGGCCGGCTCGATCTCGCCCTGGGCGAAGACGATTCCCGAAGCGCTGTTCATGATCTACCAGATGACGTTCGCCATCATCACGGTGGCGCTCGTTGCCGGCTCGGTCGCCGATCGTTTGCGATTTTCGGCCTATCTCATTTTCTGCGCGCTGTGGCTGCTGCTGGTCTATGTGCCAATTGCGCACTGGGTCTGGGGCGGCGGATTTCTTGGCACATATGGCGTCGTCGATTTCGCCGGCGGCACCGTCGTTCATCTCAGCGCAGGCGTTGCCGGAGTCACCGCGGCCTATCTGATCGGTACGCGCCGCGGCTACGGCCATGACAATCTGGCGCCGTACGATTTGACGCTGGCGGTGGTCGGCACCGGCCTCTTGTGGGTCGGCTGGTTCGGCTTCAACGGCGGCTCCGCGTTCGGCGCCAATTCGCGCGCGGTGATGGCGATCGTCGCCACCCATCTCGCCGCTAGCGCCGGCGCCATCACCTGGATGGCGCTCGAATGGTGGACGCGCGGCAAGCCGTCGGTGCTCGGCATGATCTCCGGCGCGGTCGCAGGCCTCGGCACCATCACGCCGGCCTCGGGCTTCGTCATGCCGATGCAGGCGGTGCTCATCGGCGTCATCGCCGGCACCATCTGCTTCTGGGCCTGCACATCGCTCAAGCTCAAGCTTGGCTATGATGACTCGCTCGACGTGTTCGGGGTCCACGGCATCGGCGGCTTCACCGGCACGTTGCTGGCCGGCGTGTTCGCCGTCGCCGCGCTTTCGGTTGGGCCCGATACGCCGAAGGGCATTTCTGGCCTGCTCGAAGGCAATCCGCAGCAGTTGGTCGCACAGGGCTATGGCGTCGTCGTCACCGGCCTTTGGTCGGCGGTGTTGACCGCGGTTATCCTCAAGGTGGTCGGTGCCCTGGTGCCGCTGCGCGTCAAACAAGAGGATGAGATCATAGGTCTCGATGTCAGCCAGCACGGCGAAGCCCTGCAGTAAGATCGACGCCTGTCGCGGCCAAAACTGCTGTCTAACTTTTGTGCAGCCGCTCGAATCGCTGATGCCTATTTAGGCGCCACCCGGAGCAGGTCTTCATACCTGCCCGACTACCGGACGATTCCTTAAGCTGAATCAAACCGCTAGCTGCCCCTGTCGGAACTGGCACGGGGTTTGATTCTCTATTCGCAGCTATGTCTGCGGAGCGTGCTTCGTGGACCATGGCTCAGTGAATCCGCCCGCACTGCGTGAACGTAACAAGCCGGGCCTAGCGGGGATCGAATCCATGAAAATCGTCATGGCCATTATCAAGCCTTTCAAACTCGACGAGGTCCGTGACGCCCTGACCTCAATCGGGGTGCAAGGACTGACTGTTACCGAAGTGAAGGGCTACGGGCGTCAAAAGGGGCACACGGAAATCTACCGTGGTGCTGAGTACGCGGTGAGCTTCCTCCCGAAGATCAAGGTGGAAGTCGCAGTCGACGCCGCTCAGGTTGACAAGGTCATCAGCGCCATCTCCGGCGCGGCGAAGACCGGTCAGATCGGCGACGGCAAAATCTTCGTGTTCGGCCTGGATCACGCCGTGCGCATCCGCACCGGCGAGACCGACGCCGCTGCGCTCTAAGTCACCGCAAAACAATACGGACAGGAGTAGACCATGACGTTGAAGAAATCCTCCCGTGCGGGGCTTATCGCTCTCGCCTTCGGGGTAATGCTTGGAATCGTTCTGTGCTTGGGGCTTAACACCGCCTCGGCACAGGCTCCGGCACCGGGCGCTGCGCCCGCGCCGGCTGCGGCCGCCGCTCCGCCGGCGCCGCCTGCGCCGCCTCCGGCCTGTGCCAACGATCCTGATCCGAAGAAAGCCGTCACCGCCAAGTGCACGCCGAACTCGGGCGACACCGCCTGGATGCTCACTTCAGTCGCGCTCGTGCTGATGATGACCATCCCGGGCCTCGGCCTGTTTTACGGCGGCATGGTGCGCAAGAAGAACGTTGGCGACACGGTGATGACAAGCTTCGCCGTCACCTGTCTCGTCACGATCCTCTACGCCTGCGTGACTTACAGCATGTCGTTCACGACCGGCGGACCGTTCCTCGGAGGGTTCAGTCGAGCGTTTCTGCAAGGCATCATGAGCGACATATCGACGGGTATCGGCAATCCGAACGGCCTCGCCGTGACGATCCCGGAAACCGTCTATCTGTGCTTTCAGATGACCTTCGCGATCATCACCCCGGCGCTGATCGCCGGCGCATTTGCCGAACGCATGAAGTTCTCGGCGATGCTCTGGTTCATCGGCCTTTGGGCAATCCTTGTCTACGCGCCGATCGCGCACTGGGTCTGGGGTGCTGACGGCTTCATGTCGAACGGCAATTCGGACGCCATGTTCAAGGTGCTCGACTTCGCCGGCGGCACCGTCGTGCACATCAATGCTGGCGTCGCCGGCCTGATGTGCGCGATCTGCCTGGGCAAGCGCAAGGATACGGGCCCCGGCCACAACATGGTGCTCACCTTCATCGGCGCCTCGCTGCTGTGGGTCGGTTGGTTCGGCTTCAATGCCGGCTCGGCCGTCAGCGCGGGCATGCAAGCGGGCATGGCGATGACCGTGACGCAGATTGCAACCGCAGTCGCGGCCTTCTCCTGGATGCTGGTCGAGTGGGCGGCCCGCGGCAAGCCGACGGTCATCGGCATCTGCTCGGGCGCGGTCGCCGGCCTCGTCGCCATCACTCCGGCGTCGGGCTTCGTTGGTCCGGCCGGCTCGATGGCAATCGGCGTCGCGGCAGGCGTGATCTGCTACTGGGGCGTCACCGGCCTCAAGCGCATGCTCAACCAGGATGACGCGCTCGACTGCTTCGGCGTCCACGGCGTCGGCGGCATCGTCGGCGCACTGCTCACCGGTGTGTTCGCGATCAACGAATACGGTGGCACATCGGGCCTGATCGAAGGCAACGCGGCGCAGATGATCAGCCAGGTCAAAGGCATCCTGGTCGTCATCGTCTACGACGCCATCGTGTCGCTGATTCTCCTGAAGATCATCGACTTGATCATCGGGCTGCGCGTAACACCCGAAGTGGAGCGTGAAGGTCTCGATCTCGCGCTGCACGGCGAGGTGGTGCAGTAACACCAAAGAGCTAGCGGTAGGGGCGGAAACCCGGCACTGTCCCTTCCGTCGGAGCCCCGGTCCAGCAATGGGCCGGGGCTCCTCTTATTTGTATATCTGCGCCGGCGGTGCCCCCATCCTCATTGGTTAACGGGGTCTTAACCTCGCCCTATCTATTGTGACGACCTGTCGTCCCGCGGGGCTATGGGCCCGCCCCTATTCATAATGTCGATGATGACCGCTAAGCGCGAGCCTGCCCCTCACACTGCTCCGGCGGTCGAATCCCGCTCGCCCTTCGTGCGGCTGACGGATCTCATTTCCGGCATCGAGCCCGGCAAGTCGCCCATCAATGTTTCGGTCGGCGAGCCGCAGCACGCGATCCCGTCTTTCGTCGGCTCGGTGCTCGAGACGCATCTCAACGACTTTGGCCGCTATCCGGCCAACAAGGGCATCGAACCGTTCCGCAAAGCGGTCGCGGCATGGCTCGGCCGCCGCTACAAGCTGCCGCGCGCTGTCGATCCGGAGAGCGAAGTGCTGGTGCTCAACGGCACGCGCGAAGGTCTCTTCCTCGGCGCCATTGCCGCGAAGCGTTGGGTCGGTCCGCGCGCCGGCAAGCCTGCAGTGCTGATCCCCAATCCGTTCTATGCGGCGTACACAGCTGGTGCGCTCGCCGCCGACTGCGAGCCAGTCTATCTGCCGGCGACGCGTATGAGCGGCTTCCTGCCGGACCTCAACGCGCTCAATAATGCGCTACTCAAGCGCACTGTCGCCTGTTACCTCGCCTCGCCGTCGAACCCGCAGGGCGCGGTTGCCGATCGCACCTACCTCGACAAACTTGCGGGGCTTGCCCGCCGCTTCGGCTTCCTCGTCTTCGCCGACGAGTGCTATTGCGAAATCTATGGCGAGACCGCGCCGGCCGGCATGCTTGAAGCGGCTGGCGAGGATTTCACCAATACCGTCGTGTTTCATTCGCTGTCGAAACGTTCGAACCTGCCTGGCCTCCGCGTCGGCTTTGCCGCCGGGGATCGCCGCTTCCTCTCGGCCTATCTCGAGCTGCGCAATGTCGCCGCACCCCAAGTGCCGACCCCGATGCAGCATGTCGCTATCGCCGCCTATGGCGACGAGGCCCATGTCGAGGAGAACCGCAGGCTCTATTCCGCCAAGTTCGATCTCGCCGATCAGATCATCGGCGATCGCTACGGTTATAAACGGCCGGATGGCGGCTTCTTCCTCTGGCTCGATGTGTCGAAGTTCGGCGGCAGCGAGGCCGTGACCAAGAAACTGTGGGCCGAGGCCGGCGTGCGCGTGGTACCGGGACGCTATCTCGCGCGCGAGCAAGCTGACGGCTCGAATCCCGGCGCGGACTATATCCGCGTCGCCATGGTGCAGGACAAGGCGAGTACCGCCGAAGCCCTGCACCGCATTGTCGCTGTTTTGCAGTGAGGGCCCGGATGCCGGCAGCCGATCGCAGCCTCGACATCGTCGCCTTCCTCTCGGAACACTTCCGCGACATTCTGCGGCGGCGCCTGCGCGAGCTCGCCGGTCTTGCGCTTCTGACATTGGCGCTGCTTGGCGCCATCGCGCTCGCGACCTGGTCGGTCCAGGATCCCTCGCTCAGCCACGCCACGCAGAAGCCCATCCACAATCTGCTCGGCTTCCCCGGTGCGATCTTCTCCGATCTCGCGATGCAGCTACTCGGGCTTGCCGCTATCCTGCTGCTCGCGCCGGAAGCGCTGCTCGGCTGGCGGCTACTGTCGCACCGGCCGCTCGGCGACAAATGGCGCAGCCTCGTCTGGATTTTCGTGACGTTCTTTGCCGCGGCGTTCTTCTCAACGCTGCCGCGCATTGGGCGCTGGCCGCTGCCGGCCGGACTCGGCGGCGTGTTCGGCGACGCGATGCTGAAGGCGCCAGCCTTCGTTACCGGCGGCCCGCTCAGGGGCATCATATTGTTTGCCGTCTCGATCGTGCTCGGTCTGGCGACCTTGATCGCGCTGGTTGTCGCGATCGGCTTCCGCCGCGCGGACGATGATGACGAAATCCAGGCTCGTCGGGCGGTCGATGACGACGACGATCTCGTCGATGACGACGCCGACGTTGACGAAGGCTCCGCCTGGCGCGGCATGATCACGCACGCGCTCTTGAGCTGGAAAACGCGCTTCCTGCTGATGTTCCGACGCACACCGCGCACAACTTTGCCCGTCGCGCGGCGCTCGGGTCCGCGCATGGAGCCGCGGTTCGACAATCTCGGCCGCGTCGCCGCGCCGAGCATGGCATCCGAGCCCGTCGGTTACGGCGACGCCGAAGAGGCCGTGCCCATACCGCGCAGGCGTGCGGGACCTCGCGCACCGGCGCGCCGCGGCAGCGGTTTCGAACTGCCCTCGCTCAATCTACTCGCCGCGCAGCGCGCCTCCGAGCGCACTACATTGCCGAAGGACGTCATCGACGCCAACGCCGTCGCGCTCGAAAGCGTGCTGCAGGATTTCGGCGTCCGCGGCGAGATTATCAACGCCCGCCCCGGCCCGGTGGTCACGCTTTACGAGCTCGAGCCCGCGCCCGGCATCAAGTCGTCGCGCGTCATCGGCCTGGCCGACGACATCGCCCGTTCGATGAGCGCGGTGTCGGCGCGCGTCGCCGTCGTCTCCGGCCGCAACGCCATCGGCATCGAATTGCCGAACCCGACGCGCGAGAAGGTCTATCTGCGCGAGCTCCTGTCGGCGCGCGACTACAACGAAACCGCTGCCAAGCTGCCGCTCTGCCTCGGCAAGACAATCGGCGGCGAAAGCGTAATCGTCGACCTGTCGCGTATGCCACATTTGCTCATCGCCGGCACCACCGGCTCGGGCAAGTCGGTCGCTATCAACACCATGATCTTGTCGCTGGTCTATCGGCTGCGCCCAGACCAGTGCCGTCTCATCATGGTCGATCCGAAGATGCTCGAACTCTCCGTCTATGACGGCATCCCGCATCTGCTCACCCCCGTCGTCACCGATCCGAAGAAAGCAGTGGTCGCGCTCAAATGGGCGGTGCGCGAGATGGAGGAGCGCTACAAGAAAATGTCGAAGCTCGGCGTGCGCAATATCGACGGTTACAACGCGCGGCTCGCCGAAGCCAGGGCGAACGGTGAGAAGCTGACGCGCACGGTGCACACCGGCTACGACAAGGAAACCGGGGAGGCCGTCTACGAGAAGGAAGAGCTCGAGCTCGATCCGCTGCCCTTCATCGTCGTCATCGTCGACGAAATGGCCGACCTGATGATGGTCGCCGGCAAGGACATCGAAGGCGCGATCCAGCGCCTGGCGCAGATGGCGCGCGCCGCCGGCATCCACGTCATTCTCGCCACGCAGCGTCCGTCGGTCGACGTTATCACCGGCACCATCAAGGCGAACTTCCCGACCCGCATCTCCTTCCAGGTCACATCGAAGATCGACAGCCGTACCATCCTCGGCGAGCAGGGCGCCGAACAGCTGCTCGGCCAGGGCGACATGCTCTATATGGCGGGCGGCGGCCGTATCAGCCGCGTGCACGGACCATTCGTGTCCGACGACGAAGTCGAGAAGGTCGTGCGCCATCTCAAATCGCAGGGCCAGCCCGAATATCTCGAAGAGGTCACCGCGAGCGACGAGCTCGAAGAAGGCGAGGACGGCGCCGTGTTCGATTCGACCGGCATGGGGCTCGCCGAAGGTGGCGACATCTACCAGCAGGCTGTCGCCATCGTGCGCCGCGACCGCAAAGCTTCGACCTCCTACATCCAGCGCCGCCTGCAGATCGGCTACAACCGTGCCGCCACCATCATGGAGCGCATGGAGCAGGAAGGCATCGTCGGCCAGGCCAACCATGCCGGCAAGCGCGAGATCCTGATCGCGGAAGAGCCCGAGCGTTTTTGACGCGAGCCGCCCTTCGCTATTGAGAATCGTGCCATAGGCGATTAAGCCGGGAAGCCGGCCGCGGGGGCCGCGAAATAGCCACAGCCGCCCCTATAAGATTGGACCATCGGGGCAGTAAGGGCGGAGCGCATGGTACTTCAGAAATCGAGCAGCCTGATCGCGCAAGGCGCCGCGCTGTTAGCTCTGCTCGCTCTGCCCGCTTTCGCCCAGGATGTGCCACTGCCGAAATCGCGGCCGAACCCGACGGTGACCGGCAGCATCGCCAAGCCGGTGCCGCCGCCACCACAGGTAGCCACGCCGGCCGAAGCGCCGCAGCCGAAGGCGCCACCCAATCCGGTCTTCAACCCATTCGCTGCGCTGCTCGGTAAGTCGTCGGGATCGGACGCGCTGACGCCGCAGCAGCGCTCGATCATCGACAAGGTCAACGGTTACCTCTCGACGACGCAAATTCTGTCCGGCCAGTTCGTGCAGGTCGGGCCGGACGGCCGGCGCACGCAAGGCGAATTCCACATCCAGAAGCCGGGCAAGGTACGTTTCGACTACGATCCGCCAACGCCGATCGACATCGTTGCCGATGGCCGGACCGTGGTGGTGCGCGACCGCAATCTGGCTACGCAGGACGTCTATCCGCTGTCGCAGACGCCGCTGCGCTTCCTGCTGTCGGACCACGTCGACCTGATGAAGGACACCAAGCTTGTCGCGGTCTATGCCGACGACACCTATATCACCGTCGTGGTCGAAGAGAGGACGGGTGTCGTCGGCACCAGCCGGTTGATGATCATGTTCAGCGCCAAGGATATGCAGCTCAAGCAGTGGACCGTCACCGATCCGCAGGGCTACGACACGACGGTTGCGGTGTACAATCTCGACACGAGCAAGAAGCCCAATCCGGACATGTTCAAGATCGACTACACGAATTACCACAACTGATTCTTACGGGTGTGGATGCGCGGTCTTGCCATGTGGCAATTCTGCGGAGTGCGCCTTAGATTTCGTCCATGGCGCTGAAGATCACCACCTGGAACATCAATTCGGTTCGTCTGCGCATCAATCTGGTAGGGCGCTTTCTGCGCGTCGCACAGCCCGACGTGCTTTGTCTCCAGGAGACGAAGTGCCCGGATGACGCCTTCCCGCTCAAGCGCTTCAAGCAGATGGGCTATGAGCATTTCGCCCTGAACGGCCAGAAGGGCTATCACGGCGTCGCGGTGCTCTCGCGCGTGCCATTCGAATCCAAGGACCAGCAGAATTTCTGCGGCAAGACCGACTGCCGTCACATCTCGGTGGTGCTGGGCGAGCGGGCGGGCCTGAAAGACCCGATCACGCTGCACAATTTCTACGTTCCGGCCGGCGGCGACGAGCCCGATCCGGCGACCAATCCGAAATTCGAACACAAGCTGTCGTTTCTCGACGAGATGCAGGCGCATTTGGGCCTGCGTCCGGCGCCCGGCCAGCGCGCGATTCTGGTCGGCGACCTCAACGTCGCACCGCTCGAGCACGACGTCTGGAGCCACAAGCAGATGCTGAAGATCGTCTCGCACACGCCGGTCGAATGCGAGAAGCTCGCAGCCGCGCAGAAATCCGGCAATTGGGTCGACTCGATGCGCGTGCTCACGCCGGAACCCGAGAAACTCTATACGTGGTGGAGCTATCGCGCGATGGAGAACTGGAAGACGTCCGACCGCGGCCGCAGGCTCGATCATGTCTGGAGCTCCGATGCGATCGCCGACCGCATCTCGACCATCGACATCGCCAAACACTATCGCGGCGCCGTCCGCCCGTCGGACCATGTGCCGGTAACGGCGACGATCGAAATCTAGTTCTTCTTCGGTCCGAGTGCGGTTTTCACCGCGCCGAGATCGCGCGTCCATGCGTCGGCGCGTTCCGCCAGCATGTCGCGCATGCGTTCGGCGGCCGCCGGGTAACCTTCGAGCATTTTCCGGAACAGCGAGCGCGAGATCCGAATCAGTGTTGTCGGCTCGCGCGCGATCGCGGTCACGGGACTGACAGTGTCTGTGAGAAGCGCCAACTCACCGAGCAAGGTGCCGGGGCCGACATCGTATTCCTTGCTGACGGAGGTCGTCGGCGGCTCGAGCGTCAGCGAACCTTCCTGGATGATGTAGCCGCCGTCGGCGAGCTCGCCGGCATAGAACAGCACCGCGCCACTTTGCAGCTGCCGCGTTTCGGCGCCGATCGCCAGCACGCGCAATGCCTGTTTGCCGAGCGCGGCGAGTGTCGGCACTTTTTCGAAGAACGCGATGTCGTCCTCGATAGCCATGGCCGCCGTCGTTACCTCACGGCACCAACTTGTAACCGCCGGCTTCCGTCACCAGAATTTGCGGCGCGGCGGCGTCATTCTCCACCTTCTGGCGCAGGCGGTAGATGTGCGTCTCAAGCGTGTGCGTCGTGACGCCGGAATTGTAGCCCCACACCTCCTGGAGCAACGTCTCGCGCGACACGGGCTTCTGCCCCGCGCGATAGAGATAGCGCAGAATCGCGGTCTCCTTTTCGGTCAACCGCACCTTGCTGCCTTTGGGCGTCATCAGGATCTTCGACGACGGACGGAACGTGTAGGGCCCGATCGCGAAGACGGCGTCCTCGCTCGCTTCGTGTTGGCGGAGCTGCGCGCGGATGCGGGCGAGCAGCACGGCGAAACGGAAGGGCTTGGCGACGTAGTCGTTGGCGCCGGACTCAAGACCGAGAATCGTGTCGCTGTCGGTGTCGTGGCCGGTCAGCATGATGATCGGCGCCTTGAAGCCGTTCTTACGCAGGATGCGTACCGCCTCGCGGCCGTCGACGTCGGGCAGGCCGACATCCATAATCACAAGATCGACCTGGCCGCCTTTGGCCACCTGCACCGCTTTGGTGCCGCTGTCGACGGCGGTCGCCTCGAACTCCTCGTGCAGGGCAAGCTGTTCGACCAGCGCCTCGCGCAGCTCGGTGTCGTCATCGACGATCAGAATGGTGCGCTTGTTGGCCATCGCGGAAAAACGCCCCTTTACGGAGTTTATAACGCCCCCGCCGCAAGAATTGCGCGAAATAGAACATTCAGGGCTAAAAGAGCAAGCGGGAACTGATATTTAGGCCGGGGTAGAGGGTATCGCTAGTATGCGCAAAACGACGTTGTCACGGCTGACTGTACGGCGGCGGGCAGGCAATTCCCGTCAGGGCTGGCTGAGCGGCGGCACGTTAGCGTTGCCGGTCGCCATCGGCCGCGGCGGTATCAAAGCGAACAAGCGCGAAGGCGACGGCGGCACGCCGCGTGGCGCCTTCCGTCTCACGCGCCTGTGGTGGCGGGCCGACCGTCACCCGCGGCCGGCGACATTACTGCCATCGCGGCCAATTAGACCACGGGATGGCTGGTGCGAGGATCCTGCCGATCGTCACTACAATTGTCCGATCAAAGTCGCGCCGGACAGCAACGCGGATCGGCTGGCGCGCACCGACGATCTTTACGACTTCATCGTCGAGATCGATCACAACACGCGGCCGCGCATCAAGGGACGCGGCAGCGCCGTCTTCATTCACGCGGCGCGGCCGGCCTTTGCGCCGACCGCCGGCTGCGTCGCGCTCAACATTGCGTCGCTGCGGCGGCTGCTGGCGCGCGTCGGCCCGCGCACACGCATCGTGATCGAATAGCGCTCAGGTCGGATTGTCGAGGCTGAAGGTTTCCGAACGCGCGTCGTAGGCAAAGGCTTCGCCAAAGCGCGCCCAGGCGATCACCGCTCCTAACGTGCGGGTCGCGCTTTCCGTGCTCATGTGATCTTCAAGCTCGTTGCGGAAGCGCGCGCGCGGCGCGTGATGATTGGTGCGCTCCTGCAGGACCCGGCGAATGTGCGCGGCCAGCGGCACGTAGCTGAGGAACTGACGCTGGAAAAGCTTCTTGCGGTCATCAACGCCTGCGGCCGCAAACTCCTTGCCAATGTCGGTCAAGCGAATATCGCCGCCTTCAACTTCGGCAAAGCGCATCAGTTGTAGAGTCTCGGCGATCGGGAACAGGTCGTCCACCTCCATCTGCAACTGACTGGCGATCACGGGCATGTCCGCCTTGCCGTTGTAGGGCTCGCCAGCGACCGCTTCCATCAAACCGGACAGGGCGTTTGCGGAGACTCGCGGCAACTCCATGTCGATGCCCGTGCCGGGGATGCGCTCCGGCGTGGGAGCTGCGGCACGCGGCGCCGCTGTCGGCCTCGCCGTCAAAGCGACGTAGATGCGCTCGACCAGATCGCGGAACGCCGGCTCAAGACGGCTGCGCGGTTGCGGCAAATCGACCTTGATCTCCTCGATGATGGTACCCGGATTGCGCGAGAACACGAGTACACGGTCACACATCAGCACCGCTTCCTCGATGTTGTGCGTCACCAGGATGACGCCCTTGATCGGCAACTTGCCTTCCGTCCACAGATCGAGAAAGTCCGTGCGCAGCGTTTCCGCCGTCAGCACGTCGAGCGCCGAGAACGGCTCATCCATCAGCAGAATATTCGGATGGACGACCAGTGCGCGGGCGAAGCCAACGCGCTGGCGCATGCCGCCGGACAATTCGCGCGGATAGGCCGATTCGTAGCCATCGAGCCCGATGAGGTCGATGCCGGCGAGTGCGCGCTGGCGAATCTCGGCTTCAGGCAGACCAAGCGCCTGAAGACCGAGTTCGACGTTCTCGAGAACGGTGAGCCAAGGAAACAACGCGAAGCTCTGAAATACCATCGCAATGCCGGGCGCGGGCCCGGTCACCGGATGGCCGCGGTAATTGACCTGGCCGGAAATCGGCTCCGCGAGCCCCGCGATCAATCGCAGCAGCGTCGATTTACCCGAGCCGGAACGGCCGAGCAGACCGACGATTTCGCCTTGTTTCAGCGTCAGATTGATGTCTTTGAGGACGAGGAGATCCTCGCCGTCAGGCTTCGGAAAAGCCTGGCAACAGGACCGGATTTCCAGCAATGCGTCGCTCATGATCTGACCTCTATCCAAGGCGGAATTTCTGCTCGGCGAACCAGTACAGCGGCCGCCAGAACAGCCGGTTGACGATCACCACATAGAAACTCATCACCGCAATTCCAAGGACGACGCGATGCATGTCGCCGGCCTCGGTCGCCTGCGCGATATAGGCGCCGAGGCCGTAGGCGCGCAGATGCGTGTCACCCCACGACGCGACCTCGGCAACGATGCTCGCATTCCACGATCCGCCCGAGGCAGTGACGGCGCCGGTGACGTAATAGGGAAACACCGCCGGCAGCGCGATCTTCTTCCACCACAGCCAGCCGCCGACCTGAAGGTTGGTGCCTACGTCGCGCATCTCGGACGGGATCGCCATCGCACCGGCAACGACGTTGAACAGGATGTACCATTGCGTGCCGAGGATCATCAGCGGGCTGAGCCAAATATTCGGGCTGAGATGAAAGGCGACGATCGCGACGACAACCACCGGAAACAGCACGTTGGCCGGGAACGCCGCGAGAAACTGCACCAGCGGCTGAATGAGCTGCGCGAGCCACGGCCGTGTGCCGACCATGACGCCGATCGGCACCCAGATAATGCTGGCGATCGCGATCAAGATGACAACGCGCGCCAGCGTGGCGAGGCCGAACAGTGCGGCCTTGCCGACTTCGGGCAGCGAGATATTGCTGGCGACGAAGATTCCGACGTACCAGAGCGCGACCGCGCCGGCGATGACGAGGATGCCCGCCCAGATTCGGTCGGCCCAGCGGGGCCGTTTGCGGGCCGGCTCTGCCGGCGCGTCGGCGGAGCCTTCGACGCGCGTCAACAGATAGGTACGCTGCCACAGCCTCGACAGCGGCACGACCAACGTCGCGACAATGCGCGAGCGGCGCAGCACGTCGAGCACCAACGAGTGCGGCGGCACCACGCCGGCCTGCTGCTCGAAGCGGAATCGGTCGGCCCAGGCGACCAGCGGGCGAAACAGCAGCTGGTCGTACAGCAGAATGACCACCAGCATCGCGCCGATGGCCCAGCCCACCGCGGCGAGGTTCTGCTGCTCGATGGCCAGCGCGAGATAGGCGCCGATTCCCGGTAGCGTCACGGTCGTATTGCCGACGCTGATGGCCTCCGAGGCGACCACGAAGAACCAGCTGCCCGACATCGACACCATCATGTTCCAGATCAGCTGCGGCATCGCGAACGGCACTTCGACTCGCCAGAAATGCATCCAGCTCGACAGCCGGAACGTCTGCGATGCCTCTGTCAGTTCGACCGGCACCGTGCGCAGCGACTGGTAGAAGCTGAAGGCCATGTTCCAGGCCTGGCTGGTGAAAATCGCGAAAATCGCGGCGAATTCGGCGCCGAGCACGCGGCCGGGCGCGAGCGACATAAAGAAGACGACCGTCACCGAAATGAAGCCGAGAATCGGCACCGACTGGAGGATGTCGAGGACCGGGATGAGCAGCACCTCGGCCCGCCGGCTCTTGGCCGCGGCGGTAGCGTAGGTGAACGTGAAGATGAGCGACAGCACCAGCGCCACCAGCATGCGCAGGGTCGTGCGCGCGGCGTAGTCAGGCAGAAAGTGCGGATCGAGTGAAACCGGCGCCCGCTGCAGTTCGGCAAGCGGCTGCAGCAGATGGCGGCTGGCCTCGCCGAGAAAGACCAGCAGGCCGAGGGTCAGCAGGATGGCGAGGGCGTCCCAGCGCGTGAAGGCGCGGCCGGCCTGCTCAATGGAAATCGGTACGGTGCCGCGCATGCCTCGGCACTCCTCACACGTCGCTATCGATGGTCCGCAAGCCCGGCGCCCGCCCTCGCCAGCGGTAAGGCGCCAGTTACGAAAGCCGAATTAAAGCCCCCGGAAAGACGCTTAGATCGCCGGAATTGACCCCGCAAGCGTATGGTTGAGAGAATCTTACGCGCGGCGGCAACCCCCGATTAAGCACCCCCGCAGGCCGGGCCGCCGCGTAACCATCGCATTAACTGAACGGCACGAAGTTCATGATACCTCAACCCAACGGCCCCGTGTCAGCGCGGCGCCGAAAATAAGAACGTGGCGACAGGGGCGGCTATGGATCCAACTGCGGCACAGACCGTGCGAGCGCCTGCGGCGCCCGAACTGATCGGGCGCGTCGCAGCCGTCTCCGGCGCGCAGGCGACCATCGAACTCGACCCACGCGCCATCGCAGATGCCACCGTCGGAAAATTCGTCGGCCTAATGATGGACCGTTCCATCATTCTCGCGCTCATCACCGAAGTCGGCGAGCAGACGCTCGCGGCCGGCGGTATCGGCACCGCACCGAGCTTCCGCAAGATGGCGCGGCTCGACCTCCTCGGCGAACTGCGCAACGAGAACGGCAAGGCGCGCTTCCAGCGCGGCGTCACCGAATATCCCAATATCGGCGACGGCGCGCAGCTGTTGCCCGACAGCGCGCTGCGCACCGTCTATGGCCTGGCCGACGCCGACCGCGCCCACATTGGTGACTTGCAGCAGAATCCGAATATCCCGGTCCACATCGACATTGATCAGCTTGTCAGCCGTCACTTCGCTATCCTCGGCGCTACCGGCGTCGGCAAGTCGAGCGGCGTCGCTATCATCCTGAACAAGATCCTGGCGACCCGCCCGAACCTGCGCATCTTCCTGGTCGATCCGCACAACGAATACGCCCGCTGCTTTGGCGATAAAGCGCAGGTGCTGACGCCGCGCAATCTGCGGCTGCCGTTCTGGCTGTTCAATTTCGAAGAGACGATCGACGTCTTCTTCGGCGGCCGCCCCGGTGTCGACGAGGAAGTCGAGATTTTATCGGAAGTCATTCCGCTGGCGAAGTCCGCCTATCTGCAATACCGGCAGAACTCGCAGTCGACGCTCAGCAAGCGCCGCGATCCGCGCGATGTCGGCTTCACCGCCGACACGCCGGTGCCCTACCGCATCGAGGACCTGGTCACCCTGCTCGACGAGCGCATGGGCAAGCTGGAAAACAAATCGAGAGCGACGCTCTATCACAAGCTGATAGGCCGCATTCAGACTTTCCGCAATCACCCGCGCTACTCCTTCATGTTCGAGAACGCGAACATCGGCGGCGACACCATGGCCGAGATCCTCGGCAATCTGTTCCGGCTGCCGACACAGGGCAAACCGATGACGATCATGCAGCTCGCCGGCTTCCCGGCCGAGGTGATCGACTCGGTCGTCTCGGTGCTCTGCCGCATGGCTTTCGACTTCGGCTTGTGGAGCGACGGCGTCGCTCCCTTGCTGTTCGTCTGCGAGGAGGCGCATCGCTACGCGCCGGCCGACAAGAAAATCGGCTTCGGCCCGACCCGCCGCGCCCTGTCGCGCATCGCCAAGGAAGGCCGGAAATATGGCGTTTTCCTCGGCCTCGTGACGCAGCGCCCGGCCGAAATCGATCCGACGATCATCTCGCAGTGCTCGACCTTCTTCGTCATGCGGCTCGCCAACGATCGCGACCAGACGCTGATCCGCTCGGCGGTCTCGGACGCCGCGGCCAACCTCTTGTCCTTCATCCCGTCGCTCGGCACGCGCGAGGTGTTCACCTTCGGCTCGGGCGTCGCATTGCCGACGCGCATGCGCTTCCAGGAATTGCCGGCCGAACTGCGGCCGAACAGTGAGGCAGCCGGCAATACGAAGGCGGACGGCGGCACCAACATCAACAAGGATCTGCTGACAACCGTCATCGACCGTTGGCGCAGCGCCAGCATGAGCCACCGCATGGGCGAGGACGAGAGTGTCCCGGACTACGGTTCGTCAGTTGATGCGCCGTCGCTGCAGCCTGCGGCGCCAGCAGCGCCGGTGATGCCGGCGGCGCCGTTGCCGCCGCCGGTCTCGCAGCGCGGCGAGGCGCTCCGTTCGAGCCTTCTGAAGAAGCCGCTCGATGCGTCAATCGGTGGCAAGCCGGCCAATCCGCCCAGCTATCCGCCGCGCTTCAGGTAGTTGTCCGCGCGCCGAAAATTGCTGAGCCGACGCGGATATGCGTCGCGCCAAGCTGGATCGCGGTGATGTAATCGGCGCTCATCCCCATCGACAATAGTTTAAGGCCGTTGCGCTGCGCGATCTTTGCGGTCAACGCGAAATGGGGGCCCGGTGCTTCCTCGAACGGGGGAATGCACATCAGCCCGGAGATCGAAAGCTTATAGGTGTCGCGGCAGGCGGCGATAAAAGCGTCTGCGTCCTGCGGCAGCACGCCCGCCTTCTGCGCCTCGGCACCGGTATTGATCTCGACGAACAGCAAAGGGCCGCGCCCCTGCCTGGCTACTTCCTTGGCCAAAGCTTCGCACAGGCTCGGGCGATCGACGGAATGGATGGCGTCGAACAAGGCCACGGCCTCCTTAACCTTGTTGGATTGCAGGGGCCCGATGAGGTGAAGTTCGATGCCCGAATGCTTGGCCATCAGCGCCGGCCATTTGGTTTTGGCCTCCTGAACGCGGTTCTCGCCGAAGACGCGCTGGCCCTGGGCGATTACCGGCTCGATTGCGTCGGCACTGAAGGTCTTGGACACCGCGATCAGCTTCACTTCGGAAGGATCACGGCCGGCCTCCTTGCAGCCGCGCGCAATTTCGGTGCGAACATGGGCGAGACCGGACGATATTGCCGTTGTGGCCATGGTAAAGGCTTCGTTTCGAGCGCTCATTCTATAAACATTTAACGATCCGCCGTAATGCCTCTTAAACGCGCACCTGTATAGAACAGGCTTGGGGGAGGCAGCATGCCGGACCAGAGTCGGCAGACGCCCAAGGCGAAAACCATGCGACCGAAGCGGACGCTCAGCGTTCGCGTGCGGCTGATGATCGTAGCGATCATCGCCATCGTCCCGCTCATCGCCGAGCGTATCCATAACGAAGAGATCGATCGAGGCGATCGCATCGAGGCGGCGCAGAAGCGTGTACTGGACGTCGCCCGCCAGGGCGCGGCCGAGCAGAATAAAGTCATTGTTTCCACACGATCCCTGCTGCAGGTGATCGCCACCGCCCACTCCCAATTCAAGTTCTCCGACGCCGAATGCAGCCAGTTCCTGGCCGCCATCGCCGCGCCGTCCTCCGGCATAAAAACGCTGTCGATCTCCAGCGTACTGGGCAAGATCGTCTGCTCGAGCGCGCCTGAGGCCCTTGGTCTCGACATCTCTGAGCGCGCACATTTCACACGCGCGATCGATACCGCAGGCTTTGTGCTCAGCGACTATTTTTCGGGAACGCGTGTTCACGGTCCGCTGATTACGCTGGCGCTTGCCGAGCGTGGCGAAAACGGAGCGGCCGCATCGGTCGTGCTTGGGCTGTTGGATCTCAGCTGGTTCGAAAAGGTCGCGAGGACACTCGTTCCGCTCTCAGGCTGCATGCTGATGGTCGACGGCAAGGGCGTCATTCTCGCGCGCTATCCGGCCGCCAAGAACTACGTCGGACAAGTCGGCTCGAATGTGCGCGACTATCCTCTGGTACGCGCCATGCTGTCGAAGCCCGAAGGGCTCGTCACTGAAAGCGCGCTCGACGGTGTTCGCCGCATCTTTGGCTTCGTCCAATTACCGGAGACCAATGCGCGCATCGCGTTCGGCATCGATGAAAGCGAAGTGTTGGCCCGCGCGAACCGGGAGATGTGGACCGCCTTTGCCGAACTGGCGATCGTGGCTGCTCTGGTGCTGCTCGGCATCTGGTTTGGCGGCGAGCGGCTGCTGGTGCGGCCGATCAAGGCGCTGGCCGAAACGGCGAGCCGCATCGGCCACGGCGATACAAAGACGCACGCCGGCGAATTGCCCTGGGCCACCGAATTCGTGCCGCTTGCCGTCGCGCTCGACGACATGGCCGGCAAGCTCGATGCGCGCGAGCAGGAGCTGCGCGACACCAACATGCAGCTGCGCGAGCTGGCGCAGGTCGACGCTCTCACCGGGCTCGCCAACCGCCGCACCTTCAACTCGCAACTTGCGACCGAGTGGCAGGCCGCCGGCAAGCTCAGCCAGCCGCTCGCGATCCTCATGATCGACGTCGACCACTTCAAACAGTTCAACGACCACTACGGTCACGCGCAAGGCGACAACTGCCTGCGCAAGATCGGCGGCATCTTGATGGAACACACGCGCTCGACCAGCGAGCGCGCACAGTCGCGCAAGCCGGATTTTGCCGCGCGCTATGGCGGCGAGGAGTTCGCCATCCTGCTCCAGGGCGCCAACGCCACCGACGCTCTGCGTGTCGGCGAGCGGCTGCGCAAAGCAGTGGAAAATCTGCTGATGGCGCATGCCGGTGCGCCGTGGGGCTTTGTCTCCATCAGCATCGGCGTGGCGTCGTGGCTGCCAGCGAGCCACCTGTCGCCGCAGGAGCTCATGGAGTGCGCGGACGCCGCGCTGTACGAGGCGAAGAAGCTCGGCCGCAACCGCGTTGCCGTGCACGCGGACGTGCTGCTGTCGCAGGCGAGCTGATCTCGACGCCGGCGGGACCGCGCCGGTATTTGGTTGACGAAAGGCGAGCGAGGAAAGCTTGCTGTAGAGCTCCCACAATTTCGAGCGGGGGAAAACGCACAGCGTCAGCGGCGTCAGCGCCTCGACCGAATGCTCCATCGCGCGCATCAACGAGCCTTGCAGGCCGACCATGTCGGCGGGCAGTGCAAAATTGAGGATTTGCCGGCGGCCGTCCGGCAGTTGACCGGCGGCGCTCTTTCATGTCAGTTCCGCGCGCCTTACAAAGACCCGCCAATGACCCCCGAATCGCGAAAAAACGAGCGCTACAACGCCGGCGAGGCTGAGAAGCGCTGGCAGAAAGTTTGGGACGAGCGCGGCATCTTCCAGACGCGCAATGACGACCCGCGGCCGAAATACTACGTGCTCGAGATGTTCCCCTATCCGTCGGGGCGCATCCACATGGGGCACGTGCGCAACTACACGATGGGCGACGTGCTCGCACGCTTCATGCGCGCCAAGGGCAACAACGTGCTGCACCCGATGGGCTGGGACGCGTTCGGCATGCCGGCCGAGAACGCGGCGATGGCCGGCAAGGTCCATCCGAAGAAGTGGACCTACGAGAACATCATGGCGATGAAGAAGCAGCTTCAGTCAATGGGGCTGTCGCTGGACTGGGCGCGCGAAGTCGCGACCTGCGACCCGTCCTACTACAAGCACCAGCAGACGATGTTTATCGATTTCCTGAAACACGGGCTGGTCGCGCGCGAATACCGCAAGGTAAACTGGGATCCGGTCGATCAGACCGTGCTCGCCAACGAGCAGGTGATCGACGGCCGCGGCTGGCGCTCGGGCGCAATCGTCGAGCAGCGCGACCTCTATCAATGGGTCTTCAAGATCAGCGATTATTCGGAGGAATTGCTCGACGCGCTCGACGCGCTCGATCGCTGGCCGGACAAGGTCCGGCTGATGCAGAAGAACTGGATCGGCCGCTCCGAAGGCCTGCTCGTCCGTTTCATGCTCGACGTTGCCACCACGCCGAACAAGGAGACCGAGCTCGAGATTTTCACGACGCGGCCCGATACCCTGTTCGGCGCCAAGTTCATGGCGATCTCGCCGGATCATCCGCTGGCCAAGGCCGCAGCGGCGAAGAACCCGAAGCTCGCCGAGTTCATCGAGCAGGCGCACCACATGGGCACCTCGCAGGCGGCGATCGATACCGCCGAAAAGATGGGCTTCGACACCGGCATCCGCGCCGTGCATCCGTTCGATCCGAACTGGAAGCTGCCGGTCTATGTCGCCAACTTCATCCTCATGGAGTACGGCACCGGCGCCATCTTCGGCTGCCCGGCGCACGATCAGCGCGACCTCGACTTCGTCAACAAATACGGCCTCGGCAACACGCCGGTGGTGCTGCCTCCAGGCCACGACCCGAAGACCTTCGTCATCATCAACGCCGCCTATGACGGCGAAGGCACCATGATCAACTCGCGCTTCCTCGACGGCATGACCATCGAGCAGGCGAAAGAGGAAGTCGCCAAGCGCCTCGAGAAGGATACGCGCGGTAATCGTCCGGTCGCACAGCGCCAGGTGAACTATCGCCTGCGCGACTGGGGTATATCGCGGCAGCGTTACTGGGGCTGCCCGATCCCGATTATCCATTGCGAGAAGTGCGGCGTCGTGCCGGTGCCGCAACAGGACCTGCCGGTCACGCTGCCGGAGGACGTCACCTTCGACAAGCCGGGCAATCCGCTCGACCGCCACCCGACCTGGACGAAAGTGAAATGCCCCAAGTGCGCCGGTCCCGCGCGGCGCGAGACCGACACCATGGACACGTTCGTCGACTCGTCCTGGTATTTCATCCGCTTCACCGATCCGTGGAACGAGAAGGCGCCGACCACGCCCGCGGTTGCCAATAAATGGATGCCGGTCGATCAGTACATCGGCGGCATCGAGCACGCGATCCTGCACCTGCTCTATTCGCGCTTCTTCACGCGCGGCATGAAGAAATGCGACTACGTCAATCTTGATGAGCCATTCGCCGGCCTGTTCACGCAAGGCATGGTGGTTCACGAAACCTATCGCGCCAAAAACGGCGACTGGGTTGAGCCGACCAAGGTGAAGATCGAAACCGTCGGCGATCAGCGCAAGGCGGTACTGGAGAAGACCGGCGCGCCGATCGAGATCGGCCCGATCGAGAAGATGTCGAAGTCGAAGAAGAACACCGTCGACCCCGACGACATCATTTCGGCCTACGGCGCCGACACCGCACGCTGGTTCATGCTGTCGGACTCGCCGCCCGATCGCGACGTGATCTGGACCGAGGAAGGCGTGCAGGGCGCGTGGCGTTTCGTGCAGCGGCTGTGGCGGCTCGTCGGCGAAATCTCAAACATCAGCGGACCGCAAAGCCGCCCGGCAACGTTTGGTCCGCAAGCGCAAAAGGTCCGCAAGGCCGCCCATCGCGCCCTTGCCAATGTCACCGAAGACATCGCCAAGCTGCGCTTCAATCGCTGCGTCGCGCACATTTACGAATGCGCCAATGCGCTGTCGGACGCCATCGGCGAGGCCGAGACCGGGCCCAGCCCCGACTTTGCCTCGGCCTTGCGCGAATCAGGCGACATCCTGGTCCTGCTGTTCCACCCCATGATGCCGCACCTCGCCGAGGAGTGCTGGGCGGCGCTGGGCCACACGAATCTGGTCTCGACGCAGGCCTGGCCCCAGGTTGAGGCCGATTTGCTGGTCGAAAACACCATAACCCTGCCGGTCCAGGTCAACGGCAAGAAGCGGGCGGAAGTGACGGTGGCCCGGGATGCCGGAAACGATGCGGTTGAGGCTGCCGTTTTAACCCTTGATGAGGTAAAAAAGGCCCTCAACGGCAAGAGCCCGAAAAAGGTCATTGTCGTCCCACAGAGGATCGTCAATGTGGTGGCTTGAACCCCCGCGTTTGACACGTTTTCTGGCCGTTTGCGCGCTGGCGGGCCTTACCGCCGGCTGCTTCCAGCCGCTTTACGGCGACAGCAACGTCGTTGCCACCGCCGGACTCGACGACAAGCTGAGCAGCGTCGACGTTCAGCCGATCGTCACGCCGAACGGCACCCCGCTCGCCCGCGTCGGCGTCGGCGTGCGAAACGAACTGATCTACGACCTGACAGGCGGCGGCTATGCGGCCGCGCCGACGCATCGCCTCAGTATTCAGCTTTCATCGACGCAGTTGCAGGTGATCGTCGACGTCAACACCGCGCGTCCTGAGGTGCAGAACTACGGCATCAACGCGACCTACAACCTGATCGACATCGCAACCGGCAAAACTGTTGTCACCGGCCAGACCTTCTCGCGCGTGTCTTTCGACAACCCCGGCCAGCAGCAGCGCTTCGCGAATGCCCGCGCGCTGCGTGATGCCGAGAACCGTGCCGCCAAAGTCATTGCCGATAACATCAAATCGCGGCTGGCATCATACTTCGTGGCCGGCTCGTAAAGCCGAGAGCCGCAGAGATCACAGGATTGTGGTGGCCGGGCTTGTCCCGGCCGTTTTGCTTCGGTAGGCACGTCAATCATGACCGCGCTCAAAGCCGCCGACGTCGATCGCTTCGTCGCCAAGCCGGACCACAATCAGCCGATTGTGCTGGTCTACGGGCCTGACGCCGGCCTCGTGCGTGAGCGCGTCGACGCGCTGGTCAAGGCTTCGGTCGACGATCCGAACGATCCATTCGCGTTTGCGCGCATCGAGGGCGAGGAGCTTTCCGTCAATCCTGCGCGGCTGGTCGAGGAAGCCAACACCGTGCCCCTGTTCGGCGGCCGCCGAGCTGTGCTGGTGAAGGCGGGATCGCGAAACATCGCCGGCGCGCTTGAGCCGGCGCTGGACTCTCCATCGAAAGATTGCCGCGTCATCATCGAAGCCGGCGATCTCAAGAAGAGCTCTCCGCTGCGCGCGCTGTGCGAAAAGTCGAAAGCTGCCGTCGCCCTGCCCTGCTACGCCGACGATGCCCGCGCGGTGACGAGGCTGATCGACGATGAGCTGCGCGAAGCTGATCTGGCGATCTCGCCTGAGGCGCGCGAGGTGCTGCTGTCGCTGCTTGGCGGCGACCGCATGGCGTCACGAAGCGAATTGCGCAAACTCACGCTCTACGCTGCCGGCAAGGACAGCATCGAACTCGATGACGTGCGCGCCGTGGTTGCGGACGCGTCCGAGCAGGCGATCGATGGTGTACTCGACGCAGCCTTTGCCGGACGTACCCGCGAAGTCGAAGCCCAATACGTCAAGGCACGCGGCGAAGGCAGTCCGGCGGCCATCATCTCGGCCGCCATCCGCCATGTCGCCAACCTGCACAAGATGCGGCTCGCGCTCGACAGCGGCGATTCGCTCGATTTCGTCATGCAGCGTGGTGCGCCGCCGATCCATTTCTCGCGCAGGCAGCTGGCCGGCGAGGCGCTGGGCGCCTGGAGCGCGCCGCGACTGCTGCGCGCGATGGCGCAACTCGGCGAGGCGTCGCTCGAGGCGCGGCGCAATGCACCGCTCGCCGACACGATCGCGCAGCGAACTTTGCTGTCGCTCGCGGTCAGCGCTCGCCGGCGCGAGGCCGCCTAACCCAAAATCATCTGATAGCTGTGCGGCACCCAGCGGTGGCCGTTGTTCGTGCGCTCGACATAGCCGAGACCCGGGAACGGCATCATGTGATAGCCGGCGACGAGAAGCCGATCCTTCGACACCATATCGAGGATGCGCTTGCGCGTCGCGGCCGCCTTCTCCTTATCGTCGTCGACGTCGAGATGAATTTCGGGACGCTGGATCGCGATCGCATAGTGGTTGCAGGTATCGGCCCAGTTGATCATGGCCTTGCCCTGGCTCTCGATCGTGAACGCGAGCAGGCCCGGCGAATGGCCGAAGGCATCGACGGCACGGATGCCGGACACGACCTCGTCGCCCGGCTTGATCATAGTGGCGCGGTTGGCGAGCGGCACGGAGATCTTCACATAGAGCTCGCGGTTGAACTTGCGCATCTCGCGCACGTTCTCGCCTTTGTTCCAGAAATCGAATTCGGCCGCGCCGAAGACGTAACGCGCTTTCGGAAACACCGGCTCGCCGCCTTTGGTCAGGCCGCCGATGTGGTCCGGATGGCCGTGCGTGATGATGACGACGTCGACATCCTCGGGCTTGTAGCCGGCTTGCGCCATGCGGGCGACGAACTGGCCTGGCGGCAACCGGCCTTTCAGCTGCTCGTATTCGGCGCTGAGCGAACCGTTGCCGGTGTCGAACAGCACGACCTCCTTGCCGGTGTTGACCAGGATCGGCGTGAACGGATGGAAATATTTGTCGCTGTCGATGCCATTGGCCTTCGCCAGCGCCTTGACTTCGTCGGCCTGTGCCTCGCCACCGAAACTCGGCGTCAGCCCCGGCCGGATCACGTAGCTGTCCATGATCGGCATGACCTCGAACCCACCGAGCTTGAAGCGGTAGGTGTGGGGTAGCAGTTCGCCTTGCATTGAAGCGGGCACGGTCGCGTCCTCCCTTATATCGCGTTGGCCGAGATGATTAGCAGGCTGTCGGGGGCTTATTCCAGCGGGTGTGCGCCCCTTGATCCATCGCAAAACCGTGGTTTCGGGCCCGTGTCATCAAGGCTCATTCATATGATGGAGGCGATCCATGAACAGTCATCCCGCCGAGGCCGATCACCTCGACACAGTGTTTGGCGCCATAGCCGACTGGGTCAGCAGATATCGCCGTCACATCGCTGAGCGTAACGTATTCGGCGGTTGCGCTCCGGAGGAAGTCCAGCAGGTCGCAAAAGAGCTCGGATTGTCGGCGTCCGAATTGCGCAGCCTTGCCCGCAAGGATCCCGGCTCGGCGGATAATTTGCAGAAGATGCTGCTGGCGCTCGACGTCGATCCCGACAAGCTCGCGAAAAGCGATTCGGCGGTGATGCGCGACCTGCAGCGCCTGTGCATGATGTGCGATCACAAACGGCAGTGCCAGCGGGAGCTCGCCAAAGGCGAAGCCACCGAGCACTTCCACGAGTTCTGCCCGAACGCCTTCACGCTCGATGCGCTGCTGAAGCGGGAGACTCTCCCCTTCCAGCACTGAGCGTCAGATGCGGCCCATCAAGGCGAGGATGATCAGAATGATCAGCACCAGGCCGAGGCCGCTCGAGGGATAATAGCCCCAGCCCGCGCTGTAGGGCCATGTCGGCAATGCGCCCAGCAGCAAAATAACGATAACAATAAGCAGGTCCTGGCCAAAAGCTCGTCGGCATGGGCGTAGGCGTGGCTGTAGGTCAGCCAGCAGCCGTAGGCGTCGACGCCACCAGCATAAGTCTGAGCCAACGAAGACCGGCGTCGCGTCGGGCGCGCATTCAGCCAAACCCCAGTGGAACCGGCAGCTAGCGGACCGACTGTAATGGGCGGGCCAACGCTGAAAAGCGACCTGCGGGGCAACGCTAAAGGCGTCTTTTACTCACCAATTCAGCATCAGCATGACGAGCGAGCCGCCGAGGCCGATCACGGAGCCGGCAAGGAAAATGCACTCCAGAAACAGCACCGCCGCCCACGGCCCCTCGCCCGGCAGCGCCAGCCGATAGACCAGCACCGCCGTCGCCGCGGCGGTCAGGAAGGCAAGCCGGCTCCATTTGCCGCGCGCAATGCGGATCGCGGCGCTCTCTTCGTCGCTCATCAATGGCCTCTGCTGGATGACCGCCGGTCGCCGCGAACCGGATAGCGGTGCAACACGTCAATCAGACGACGGTGCGCCGCGTCACTTCTGCGTCATCATCATGAAGAGCCCGCCGGCGAGGCCTATGAGGCCGCCGGCGAGAAACAGGTATTCAAGCATGCGCACCGCGCTCGACGGCGCCTCGCCGCCGGCGCTCATGTTGATGAGCGCCAGCACGGTTGCCGCCGCGCCGATTAGCGCGATCTTGCCGGGATTGCTGGTCTGCTTCGCCTTCGGATCGTCGGTCATGATGCCCCCAAATGATGTGACCCATATGAGTGTCGCCGACCGCGCAAAAGGTTCAAAGCCGCCCCGGAAGAAGCGGCTTTGAGAAAGCGCGGTACGGCGGGTGTTTTATCAGGTTTTCTTGCGCAGCCAGCCGTCAATGCTCAGCGCGCCGGGACCGGTGACGAACAGGAACAGCAAGCCGCCGATCATGGCGAGGTTCTTGAAGAAGTTTGACGCCTGCGCGACCTGCTGGGCCGGCGGGGCGTCCCAATAGCGGTGCGAGCTGAAGGTCGCGACCAGCATGAAGATGATCATCACGATCACGAAGTAGCGCGTGGCAAATCCGAAGATCAGCGCCAGCCCGCCGAAGAATTCCGCGGGGACCGAGATGTAGGCCATGAAGGCGGGGATGCCGCGCGGCGGGAAGCTAGCGGCAACGCCGGAGATGTCGAACAGCTTCGGAAAGCCGCTGCGCACGAAGATGATGCCGAGCAGGATGCGGCCGACCAGCAGAAGAAAGTCCGCCGTGTTGGCCGCCAATTGATCGGCGCCCGACAGGGCTGGATGAGAACTGTTTTGCATAACGACAACCCCAGCGTTGATGACCCTTTGCGAAAACATCCGGCGCCCGGCTCCTATTCCGACGCGACCGCGGCCTATTTGCGGCCATTGCCGACTGTTCCGGAGGACTTCATGATGCAGGGCGAAGCGAGCGTGGAGGACCGGCATGATTGCGGTGATTTTTGAAGTCTGGCCGGCATCGGGCCGCAAGGATGACTACCTCGATATCGCCGCCTCGTTGCGCGACGAGCTTGCCGCTATCGACGGTTTCATATCGGTCGAACGGTTCCAGAGCCTGACCGAACCCGGCAAGTTGTTGTCGCTGTCGTTTTGGCGCGATGAAGATGCGGTCAAGAATTGGCGGGCACAGCCCCATCATCGGCAAAGCCAGGCCAAGGGCCGCGCCGGGATCTTTGCCGACTACCGGCTGCGCGTCGCTTCGGTTGTGCGTGATTATGGGCTCGACGATCGCGCCGCTGTTCCGGCCGACTCGCGCGCGGTGCACGACCGTCAGGTGGTGTAAACGCTCGGCTTCTCAGGGTTTGCGCTGCCGGCGTCCACGCTCATCGTAATGTCTGACCGTGACAATGCCGTCCGGGTTCGTGATCTGCGCGCGCTTCAATCGTCCGGTCGGATAGTAGTCGTACAGGCATTCGAAGAAGACCTTGCCGTGGAGCATCTTCACGATCCGCTCGGCTCGGTTATCCGCGTTGAAGTAACCGATGAGGTAGGCATTGCCTCGGGCCGCGATGGCGTCGGCCTCTTCTTTGGTGATCTTGTGTTGCAGCGTGATGGGATCGGCGTAGCCACCCCAGCCACTGTAATACTCGACCGGCGCGTGCTTGACGGTGCGGCCCAGGACCGTGCGCGCGAAAAACAGCGCCACGGTGGCACCGACGATCACAAGCAGCACGATCAGGGTTTTGATGCCCGCACTCCGGAACGGCACACGCACAGGTGTGGCTGTCTGGTGAGTGTGCGGTGGACCGGAAAAGGTTCACGGCCCCGAAGCCGTGGCGATGGTCAGCGGTTGAGTTTCTTCAAAACCGCGTCGAGCTGATCGAGCTCTTTGTACTTGATCGTCAGCGTGCCGCCCTCGCCGCGTCGTTCGATGGTTACCGTCAATCCGAGCGCGTCGGATAATTTCTTCTCGAGCGCGCGCGTGTCGGCATCCTTGCCGGCCTTCCCGCGCGCCGTTGTCTTGCCCATTTCGGGGATGGCGTGACGCTGGCGGTCTTCGCGCAATTCGTCCTCGAGTGCGCGGACGCTGAGATCGAGCTGCATCGCGCGCCAGGCGATCTGCTCGGCATCCGGCACGCCGACCAGCAGTCGCGCGTGACCGGCCGACAGTTTGCCGGAGCGCACGAAGTGCTGCACCGGCGGCGCCAGCTTCAGGAGCCGCAGCGTGTTCGCGACATGCGGCCGGCTCTTGCCGACGATCTGCGCGACCTCCTCCTGCGAATAGTTGTGCTCTTCCATCAGCTGCGCGTAGCCGGCCGCCTCTTCGATCGGATTGAGGTCGGTGCGCTGCACGTTCTCGATGATGGCGAATTCGAGCGACTGCTTGTCGGTCGCTTCGACGATCGCGATCGGCACCTCGTGCAGCCCGGCGCGTTGCGCCGCGCGCCAGCGCCGTTCGCCGGCGATGATCTCGAACGTGTCGCGCCCGCCTGGAACGGTGCGCACGACGATCGGCTGGATCAGCCCGCGCTCCTTGATGGAGGACGCGAGCTGATCGAGTTCGGTGTCGGTGAAATTCTTGCGCGGGTTGCGCGGGTTCGGCTTGAGGTTCTCGATCGGCGCGCGGCGCGGCT